>CABDXR010000001.1_pt1 | contig 280185 bp, 234 predicted proteins | sample 3421411 | NCBI WGS metagenome assembly CABDXR01 (sample SAMEA5534336, study PRJEB31848) | metagenome | biome: tundra; feature: field; material: soil | place: USA | collected 2013-05 | depth 0.15 m | reverse complement strand
GCCGAGGGTCTGGTGGAAGGCGATCTGCGCAAGGAAGTTTCGATGAACATCAAGCGTCTCATCGAAATCGGCTCCTATCGCGGATTCCGCCACCGCCGCAACCTGCCGGTCCGCGGCCAGCGGACACACACGAATGCCCGTACCCGCAAGGGTCCGCGCAAGGGAACGGTCGCACAGAAGAAGAAGGCGACTTCGAAAACGTAACCCAGCTATTTGCTGTTAGCTCTTAGCCGTTAGTTTTAACACGGCAGGGTTAAGCTAATGGCCAAAGGCTAAGAGCTAAAGGCTAACTATGGCGAAACCAGCAGCAGCGGGCGGCGCAGCCGCCGCACCGGATAAAAAAGGCAAGAAGAAAACCTTCAAGAAGAAGGAGCGCAAGCACGTGCCGCATGGGCTGGCGTATGTGCAGGCGTCCTTCAACAACACGATCGTGACCATCACAGACATGAATGGCAACGTTCTGTCGTGGAAGAGTTCGGGATCGCTCGGCTTCCGTGGATCGCGCAAGGGCACGCCGTTTGCCGCCCAGCAGGCCGCGTCGAATGCCGCGAACATGGCACGGGATCACGGGGTGCGCAGCGTGGATGTGCGGGTCAGCGGTCCTGGATCGGGCCGCGAATCCGCCGTGCGTGCGCTGGCGGCATCGGGCATCGAAGTACGCTCGATTCGCGACGTGACGCCGATTCCGCACAACGGATGCCGTCCGCCGAAGCGCCGGAGAGTCTGAGGTTTCAAGGTTTTGACACCTTGAAACATTGAAACCTGTTTTACCGTCCGGGACGAAGGGTGAAGCCAAACCCGTAAACCGGTCATCTAAAGGAGAAGAAACTTGGCACGTTATACCGATGCAGTCTGCCGTCTATGCCGCCGCGAGGGCATGAAGCTGTTCCTCAAAGGCGCAAAGTGTTTTAGCGATAAGTGTCCCATCGAGAAGCGCAACTTCGCTCCCGGGCAACATGGGAAGGACCGCAAGGCCAAAATCGTGGGCTACGGCCTGCAACTGCGCGAGAAGCAGAAAGCCAAGCGCATCTACTTCACGCAGGAAGGCCAGTTCCGCAACTACTTTGAGAAGGCCGCGCGCTCGCAGGGCGTGACCGGCGAGAGGCTTCTGCAGCAACTCGAACGCCGTCTCGATAACGTGGTTTACCGCCTGGGCTTTGCCCAGTCGCGGCGGCAGGCGCGCCAGTTGGTGCGTCACGGGCACGTTGCTGTGGATAATCGCAAGGTCAACATTCCTTCCTATGAAGTGAGCGCGGGGGAAGAGATCGCGATCCGCGAGAACAGCAAAAAGCTCACCGTGCTGGAACTGGCAAAGGAATTTGCCAGCCATGGAACGATGCCGAACTGGCTGGAAGTGGATCGCGACAATTACAAGGCGCGAGTGCTTTCGCTACCGAAGCGCGAAGATATTCAGCTGCCGGTTAACGAGCAGTTGATCGTTGAGTTGTATAGCAAGTAGGTGGAGATTGCGTAATTGGGGAATTTTGTAATTGAGTAATTGAAGAGCAATGCGGAGCGAGGGTTGGGTTTTAAATTGCCCAATTATCAAGTTTCCCAATTACTCAATAGAAGCTCGGTCCATATTTCGAGCCAGATCAGCCTCTGCTGACGTTTGACCTGAATCCGGGCCGATTCAGGGAGTCAGCTTTGAGCCAAACGGCCGAGGGAGAAACACATGCTTTGGAAGGGTTTTCAGAAACCGAAACGTCTCGCAACCGATACCTCCAGCCTCACCGACAAGTACGGCATGTTCTGGGCGCAGCCTTTTGAGCGCGGCTTCGGCACAACCGTGGGCAACGCTCTGCGGCGCGTGCTGCTGAGCTCGATTGAAGGCGCTGCCGTCACCGCTGTGAAGATGGAAGGCGTGCTGCACGAGTTCCAGTCGATCCCCGGCGTGGTCGAGGACGCGACCGACATCATTCTCAACCTGAAGCAGATTCCGTTCAAGCTTGCGGGAGATGCGCCGAAGGCGATCTACTTGCGGGCGGATCAGCCAGGCGTGGTCACCAGCGGCATGATCGAAGCCGATGGCGACGTGGAAGTGCTCGACAAAGACGTCTATATCGCGACGGTCAGCGAAGGTGGCAAGCTCGACATGGAAATGCGCCTCAAGCGCGGCCGCGGGTACACCTCTGCCGACAAGAATTTCGACGAGGACCTGGGCATCGGGTTCATCCCGATCGACTCGGTACACTCGCCGGTGCGCAAGTGCAACTACACGGTAGAAGCCGCGCGTCTCGGGCAGATCACCGACTACGACAAGCTGACTCTCGAAGTGTGGACCAATGGCTCTATCACGCCTGCTGATTCGCTCGGCCTGGCGGCGAAGCTGCTGAAGGACCACATGAACATCTTCATCAACTTCGAGGAAGAGATTGAAACCGGCACGTCGTCGTCGGACGATCGCAAGCCCGAGATCCACAACGAGAATCTCAACCGCTCCGTGGAAGAGCTCGAGCTTTCGGTGCGGAGCTACAACTGCCTGAAGAATGCGAACATCCAGAGCATCGGAGAGCTGGTGCAGAAGACCGAATCGGAGATGCTCAAGACCAAGAATTTCGGCCGCAAATCGCTGAACGAGATCAAGGAGATTTTGTCCTCCATGGGTCTGAGTCTGGGCATGAAGATCGACGAGCACGGCAATGCCGTGCCCGGGCCCACGTCGAATCAGGTCCTGCCGGCTTCCGCTTACGGGCCGGACGATCAGCTGTAAGAATCAGTGGTTAGTGGTTAGTGGTCAGTGGCTAGTAAAGGCTGATCACTGGCCACTAACCACTAACAACTAGCCACTGAGGTTTCCCATGCGTCACAAAGTTGCAGGATACAAACTTGGACGGAACACAGCGCACCGGCGCTCGTTGCTGCGCAACCTGGTCACCTCGGTGATCGTGGAAGAACGCATCGAGACGACCGTTCCCAAGGCCAAGGCCGCTCGCCCCATTGTCGAGAAGATGATCACGCTGGGTAAGCGCGGCGACCTTGCCGCCCGGCGACTGGCTGCGGCTTACCTCATGACCAATGAGGCTGTGGTGAAGTTGTTCGACACCGTGGGGCCGCGTTTTGGCGATCGCCAGGGCGGGTACACGCGCATCATCCGCACTCACTGGAACAAGGGTGATGGTGCGGATAAGGCTTTCCTGGAACTGTTGGGGAGCGAGAAGATCCTCGACGAGAAGAAGGAAAAGCGCGCCGAGGGCCGGGCGAAGAAAGCCGCCGAAACCAAGAAGGCCATGGAAGATGCGGAGGCGCAGGCGGCACACGATGGCGGCATCGAACCCGTGAAGGACGAAGACAAGAAAGAGTAGTTGTTCGTGTTCTACGGAAGGCGCGGCCTTAGAGCCGCGCCTTTTCTTCGTTGGGGATCCTCTTCTTTGCGGTCTTCGCGCAGGTTTCGTGTGCTTTGCGGTTTCGCGTTTGTCCGAAAGTACTAATGAACTTACCGCACTGGTACATGTCCCGCCGCGTCCCCCACTGGTAATCTTTCCTCGCTTTCGCCATCTCCATAAACTTCTTCTAATGGCCTTCACTCGCACACAGATCGGGATTGCCGTCGGTGCCGGAAGCCTGCTGGTGCTGGTGTTTGTCGGCTACATTTGGTGGCTAAGCAACCAGGGGCCGGTGCTAGCACGCTCGGAAGATCACGATCCGCTGACTGGGTTGCCGGTCAGCATCAAGATGAATCCGTTGCGCGACCGCTCCACCGAGCGGGCTGCGAACAAGTTTCTGCGCGAACTGCGCGATGGGCACTGCGATGAACTCCTGAATAAGTGGGAACACGACTATCATAAGAAATACGCCCATTACATCTGCAAGTCCGAGGAGCAGCACCCTCTGCTCTCGTGGGAGTTGGTCGATTGGGAAGAGGCGCCGCCGCTGATCATCCTGCACTACCGAGGCAAGCGGCCGAGCAACGCGGGGCCGAGCCAGCCCGGAATTGATCAGGATCTCTTCACCCTTACCGTCGTGAACAAAGGCAGCGAGTGGGTGGTTACTAAATACGACGCGATGTACTGAAGAGCAGTTCTCAGTTCTCACGACCGCGATGTCTTGAGGGCGCGCTCTGGTTCCTCCCGTGATCCAGTCTTTTCCGATTGCTCCTGGTCTTTCTCCATGCATGTGTGTCTCCGTGGTAAAACCTTTCTATGTCCGAGCGTCTCTCGGAGTCTCAGCCATCCGCCGCCCGCAACATCTACGCCTTCGGCATCACGTCGTTTCTGAACGACACAGCCTCGGAGATGGCGTACTGGGTGCTGCCGGCGTTTTTGGTTTCGCTGGGTGCGGGGCCGACGCAGCTGGGACTGATTGAGGGACTGGCGGAAAGCGTCGCGTCGTTCGCCAAGCTTTTTTCGGGATATCTGACCGACCGTATCGATCGCCGCAAGCCGCTTGTCGTAGCGGGATATTTTGTCGCCAACGCGGTGAAGCCGTTGCTTGCCTTGGTCACGGCGTGGTGGCACATTTTGCTGATTCGGTTCAGCGACCGGCTGGCCAAGGGCGTGCGCGGCGCGCCGCGCGATGTGATGGTTGCGGAATCGGTCGGGAAGGAGCGGCTGGGATCTGCTTATGGTCTTATCCAGTCGATGGACTCCGCGGGTGCGATCGCCGGGCCGCTGGCTGCGCTGGTGCTGCTGGCGCGGTACGGAATTCGCGGCGTGTTTTGGGCCGCTGCGGTTCCGGGCGCGCTGTGCGTGATGGTGGCTCTGTTCGGCATCCGCGAAACCGGGCGCCCGTCGCCGGATGAGTCTGATCGCAAGCCCGCGAAGAACGTTGCACCGGACACATCTGGCGCCGTGCTGCCGGGTGCGTTCTATATGGTTCTGATCGCTGTGACTCTGTTCTCGTTGGGAAATTCGAGTGACATGTTTCTGGTGATGCGGGCGCAGAATGTGGGTATCCCGGTGGCGCTGGCGCCGCTGCTGGGGCTCATCTTCAACGTCACGTACACGCTCGGGTCGTGGCCTGCGGGATGGTGCAGCGACCATTTCTCGCGCCGTTGGATCGCGGCCGCGGGGTATCTGATTTTCGCGGCAGTTTATTTTGTGTTCGGACGAGTTCCATCCACTCTCGTTATATGGATCACGATGGCGGTCTACGGTTTGTACTACGCACTAACGCAGCCAGTGCTTAAGGCGCTAGTGGTTGAGACCGTGGGTCAGGAGGTCCGGGGGAGAGCGCTGGGCGTTTATTTCTTCGCGACCAGCGTGGCCACACTCGCGGCCAGCCTGATTACTGGGGAACTGTGGAAGCACTACGGGGCGGCAGTTCCGTTTTATTTTTCCGCGGGGCTCGCCGCGGTCTCGGCGATGCTGCTCGTGGTAAAGCCCGCCCGCGGTTCTCCCGGAAACATCTAGCCTGATTTGTCGCGTTGGCTTTGTCATCTTGAGCGAAGCGAAAGACCCGTGTAATGCCGGCGGTTTGCATAGGTCCTTCGGCCCGCAAAGAGCGCAAACCTCAGGATGACAAGCCTTAGAAGATAGACGCGAGCGTTGGCCTACATTTCTCAGAACCACTTGGTCCAGAGCTTGATCCAGAGAAAGAGCAGAATCTGCGCGGCGATTCCGGCGCAGGTATCGAGGAGAACGTCCCACGGCGTGCCTGTGCGTGAGGGGATGAAGCTCTGGTGCCATTCGTCGAGGCTGGCGACCAAGGCCGTACCGAGCACTGCAAGGGTCGTCCACCTGAGAGTCCACCTCGCGCCACTCACGACGGGCAGGGTTTCGCGCCAGGCGCGGAACAGCAGAATGCTCAGCATGCCGTAGCCGAACACGTGTCCGCCTTTGCGGATGTAGAAGTGCCAGTGCTCGAAGCGCGCGAGGTCCATCCCGAACAAAAAATGCAGCAGGGGATAAAGGATGCGGCTGGTGTTGTGCGATGAGAGGTAAGTGGTGGACTCAATGGCGATAACGATCAGCCACAGGATTGCGGCGATCCAGGCCTTCAGAACATGGTGCCGGTCGGAGCTCAAACGCGTGCTGTACCCGCACTCACAAAATCCCCACCCTTCGCAAAAGGCGCGAAGGACGGGGCACCCAGATTCCCGGATGGGGTACACAGATTCTTATTCGATCGCATAATTTGGAGCCTCGCGGGTGATCATGACGTCGTGCACGTGGCTTTCGCGCAGGCCGGCGCCGCTGATGCGCACAAAGCGCGTCTTCTGCAGGAGTTCGGAGATCGTGGCGCAACCGCAATAGCCCATGCCCGATTTCAATCCACCCACCATTTGGTGGACGATCATGGCCACCGAACCGCGGTAGGGAACGCGTCCTTCAATGCCTTCGGGAACCAGTTTCGCCAGGCGGTTGGAATCGCCGTCGGAAGCGGAGACTGCGGCGGATGAATCGCCTTCGGTGCTCTGGAAGTAGCGCTCGCTGGATCCTTGCGCCATAGCGCCGATCGAGCCCATGCCGCGATACGACTTGAAGGAACGGCCCTGATAAAGAATCAATTCGCCGGGACTTTCGTCGGTGCCGGCGAAGAGCGATCCGATCATGACGGCGCTGGCGCCCGCGGCCAGTGCCTTGGTTACGTCGCCGGAATATTTGATGCCGCCGTCGGCGATGATGGGAACGCCCGAGTCTTTGGTGGCGCGGTAGGCCTCGGCGATGGCGGTGATCTGCGGTACGCCGGCGCCGGTCACGACGCGCGTGGTGCAAATCGAGCCGGGTCCGATGCCGACCTTGATGCCGTCCGCGCCGGCGCGAGTCAGTTCGCAAGCCCCATCAAATGTGGCCACGTTGCCCGCGAGCAGTTCGAGGTGGGGCAATTTGGATTTCACCAGTCTCACCGCATCCAGCACTTTGGTGGAATGCCCGTGCGCGCTGTCGATGGCGATCACGTCGACTTTGGCTTCGGCGAGTTCCTGGGCGCGCTCGAGGAAGTCTCCGGTGGCACCGATGGCTGCGCCCACGCGCAGGCGGCCTTGCGGGTCCTTGGCGGCGTTGGGATATTTCAGTTTTTTCTGGATGTCTTTGACTGTGATCAGGCCCTTCAGGTTGTACTTGTCATCGACCACCAGAAGCTTTTCGACGCGGTGCTCATGCAGAATTTTTTCCGCCTCTTCGAGGGTAGTCCCCACGGGCACGGTGATGAGATTTTTCTTGGTCATCACTTTGTCGATGGGAATGTCGAAGCGGGTCTCAAAACGCAAGTCGCGATTGGTGAGGATGCCGACCAGCTTGCCGTGATCGGTAATGGGAACGCCCGAAATCTTGTACTTGCGCATGACTTCAAGGGCGTCGCTGACTCGATCGGTGGCCGACATGGTTACCGGGTCGACGATCATGCCGCTTTCTGAACGTTTCACCTTGTCGACTTCGTTGGCCTGCTGCTCGATGGTCAGGTTGCGGTGAATAATACCCAAGCCGCCCTGCTGCGCCAGCGCAATCGCCATATGCGATTCGGTCACCGTGTCCATGGCGGCGCTCACCACCGGAATGTTCAAGCTGATGTTGCGCGTGAGTTGCGTATGAGTGCTGGCCTGCGCGGGAATTACATCGGAGCGAGCGGGCAGCAGAAGGACGTCATCGAAAGTGAGAGCCTCAGGAACGGGAAAATGAATCATAAATTTCTCGGGAACTCTCCCAGCCGTATGGGTGATTCTTCATTCTAGAGACGGCAGGGGATTGAGGCAAATGCGAAGGGCTAAAGCGAATCGGTCGGTTTAACCGCCCAACGGTGTGTGGGCATTGTACTCGCAATTTGGAGAGCTAAGGTCGTCAAAGACTTGTGACAATATCGCGCTACGGGGCGCTCCCGTTTGTCTTTTGGCACTCCGGGGCGTATATTAGGTAACTGAGAACTGCTGTGTACCGGCATTTGGCGAAGCACACCAGTGGGCGCAAGCCCACTTTTTAGTTTGGGGCCCTCGGTTGTTGCCGCCATCGCCTGTAAGCTATTGGATTCATGGCGCTTGACGTTGATCGTGTGCGGGAAATCGCGGAGCGGGTCGCCGCCTCCAGTGGGCTCGAAGTGGTGGAAATCGAGTTCCTCGGCGGTGGCAAGGCGCGCATGCTTCGGGTATTTCTGGATAAGCCCGCGGCGGGGAATGTCCCGCTCTCGGGCGTGACGCACGAAGATTGCGCCAACTTCAGCCGCGAGTTTGGCACGATTCTCGAGGTTGAAGATGTCATGCCGGGCTCGTACACGCTGGAAGTTTCGTCACCAGGACTGGATCGAAGATTGATCAAGGCCGCGGACTTCAGCCGCTTCACCGGCAGTCGCTTGAAATTGACGACCCGGCAACCGGTGGACAATAACCGCCATTTTGAAGGACGGCTGGAAAGTTTCAGGGACGGCCGGCTGACGCTGGATTTGAGCGTGGCCAGTCACAAGTCACGCAAGAAGATGGGCACGGCGGCCGGCGAGAAAATTGAAATCGATTTCGCCAACGTAGAGAAGGCGAATTTAGTGCCGGAGATTTGAGGAGATTGGGTAATTTGGTAATTGAGTAATTAGGTAATTTGAAAGCCTTCCGAAGCGGCGTGTCGGGCGAGTTTTTCAACTACTAAATTACTCGATTGCCAAATTACCAAATGGTTTCTTATGGCAAGCGAGCTTTACAACACGATCGACGCACTCAGCCGGGAAAAAGGCATTGATCCGCAGATTGTAGTCAGCGCGGTGGAAGACGCCATCGTCATGGCTACGCGCAAGTACTACAAGTCGCAGGAAAATCTGCGCGCCAAGCTCGACAAGGAAACCGGAAAGATCAACGCCTTCGCGGTGAAGACGGTGGTGGAGACTCCGGAGCAGGTGGAAGACCCGAACCTGCAGGTCACGCTGGAAGATGCGCGCAAGGTCGATCCCGCACTGGAAGTCGGCGGCGAGCTGCAGATTCCAAAGGTTACGGAAGGCATTCTGGGGCGTATCGCTGCCCAACTCGCGAAGCAGGTGATTTTCCAGAAAGTGCGCGAGGCGGAACGGGACACGGTTTACAACGAGTACATCGGGCGCGTAGGAGAGATCGTCAACGCTACTGTGAAGCGCGTCGAGGGCCCCGATGTGATTTTTGACATCGGCAAGGCGGAGGCCCGCATGCCGCGCAAGGAACAGTCGCGCCTGGAATCATTTGCCATCGCCGAGCGTGTGCGCGTGGTGATCGCCCGTGTGGAAAGAGCTTCGAAGGGCCCCGGGGTTGTGGTTTCGCGGGCTGCGCCGGAGCTGGTGCAGCATTTGTTCCAGACGGAAGTTCCGGAGATCTACGACGGAACGGTCGTGATCCGGGCGATTGCGCGCGAAGCCGGCGAGCGCACGAAAATCGCGGTCATGTCCAAGGACAAAGACGTCGACGCGGTGGGAGCTTGCGTCGGCATGAAGGGGATGCGGGTGCAGTCGATCATCCGCGAACTGCGCGGGGAGAAGATCGACATCATCGAGTATCACGAAGATGCCGTGACCTTCGCCGAGAAGGCGCTGCAGCCCGCGAAGGTGAGCCGCGTAACCGTAGTCGACAGCGCGGACAAGCATCTGGAAGTTGTGGTCGACGACAGCCAGCTTTCTTTGGCCATCGGCAAGAAGGGGCAGAACGTTCGCCTGGCGGCGAAGCTGCTGGGCTGGAAGATCGACATCAAGAGCGAGGAAGAGAAGCGCCAGGAGGTCGAACTGCAGATGGCGGCGATGGCCCCGCAAGCATCGACCCCGCTCGAAAATGTAACGGGCTTGGGCGAAGGGCTGGTGGAGAAACTCAGCGCCGCGGGCGTGACCACTGTCGAAGCCCTCGCCGATATGACGCCGGAGCAACTCGAGGCCATCGAGGGCATTGGGCCAAAAACGGTGGAAAAAATCAGCCTCGCGGTGAATAATTACTTTGCGAGCTTGGAGGCGGGCGCCGCCGATGGGGAAATCCCAGAAGAGGGCGTGACTGCGGAAGGCGAAGCTGTAGCGGAAGATGCTGCGCCGGAAGCTGCCGCTGAAGCGGCGGCCGGCGAAGTTGCCGTGGAAGAACAAGCGGCGGCTCCTGAGGCGACGGCGGAAGCCGAAGCCGCCTCACACGAAAACGAAGAGCATGAGCCGAAAGATGGCTCCGCTCCCGAAACAACTGAATAGTCATGGCACGCGCGAACATCTGCGATGGCGTGCGAGTGCAGGACGCTGACTCCGTGAGGATGCAATGAAGACCTAAGCGCAACGCGGGGTACAAGAAAGGCCGGATGAGCAAGGTTCGAATCAACGATCTCGCCAGGGAGCTGGAAGTTAAAAGCAAAGCCATTCTCGACGCACTACCCATCGTCGGGGTGACGGAGAAGAAGACCCATTCCAGTTCGCTCGAGGAGCATGAAGCGGAAAAAGTACGGGCCCACATCCGCGGCTCGTCCGAAGCACAGTCGCCGTCCGCCCGGTCCGCCCGCGCGCTGCGCGGCGAAGAAGAAATCAGGACCAAGATCGATTTGTCGCATATCTCCCGGCCGGGAGATGTGCTGAAAGCTATCACGCAAAAGAAGGAAGCCGCAGCGGCCCCGCCTCGGCTAGCTCCGCCCCCTGTGGCGGCAAAGCCTGCCGTTGTACCTCCGTCTCCAATGGCGAGACCAACGCCGCCTCCGGCGGCGCCTCCGATTCCGGCAGCGGCTGTTGCAGCGCCACCGCCGGCCCTGCGGCCCGAAGTGGTCGCTCCCATGGTGGAGAAGCCCGCTGCACCCCTGACTTCACCTGCGGCTCAAACTGCGCCAGCGGTTCCAGCACAACCGCGTCCGGCTACGCCTTTTCCCGCTGCTCTGACACCGCCAGCGCCTTCGGTTACAGCATCTGCCGCACCTCAACCTCCAGTGGCCGCGCCGCGTTCGGCTGCGCCCCCTGCGGTTACGGGCCCGCCGCAGCCTCCGGCGCCGCGCATGATTGTTCCCCAGACGGGACCGCGCCCGGTGTACAAAGCTCCGCCGCCGCGGCTGATCGCGCCCGTGGCACAGACGAACGCTCCCGTAGGCACCATGCGTCCCGCGCCCGGACGTCCGGTTCCGGGACAGCCAATTTTTCAGCGCCCGCGTCCGCAGGTACCCGGCGGAGGTCCGCCGCGGCCGTTGCGCCCGGGTGAACGCCGTCCGATGCATCCTACGCGTCAGGCGCCTGCCGGTGCCCGTCCTCTCGGTGTTGGTCCGGGGCTTCCGCCTCCAGGACCAAGTCGTCCTGGAAGCCGTCCGGGTGCTCCGGCGCGCCGGCCGGGCCAGCGCTATGTTCCGCGCGGCGTAAAAGAAGGCCCAATGAAGGGCTACACGCCGCCGCCGCGCATGGTGGTGTCGAATGAGCCGATGCCGATCACGCGCAATATCACGATTACGGAAGGCATCAGCGTTAAGGATCTGGCGGAGAAACTCGATATTCGCGCGAAGGATTTAATCTCGCGCCTGCTCGGTCGCGGCGTTTTCGCCACCATCAACCAGACGCTCGACGCCGAACTGGCGAGCGAAATGGCGCGCTTCTTCGGGGCTGAAACGAATGTGATCACGTTCGAAGAGCAGGCTTCGAAAGACATTGACGCAGCCGCAGGGAGCGGGGAAGATTCCGCGGTTGAAGTCACGCCGCGTCCGCCGGTGGTCACGATCATGGGTCACGTCGACCACGGCAAGACCACGCTGCTCGATTCGATTCGCCTCACCAGCGTTGCGGAAGGCGAAGCGGGAGGCATCACGCAGCACATTGGCGCCTACAAAGTTCGAATCACCGATAAGGAATCTCCCGCCTTCGGGCGCGAGATCGTGTTTCTCGATACGCCGGGTCACGAAGCGTTTACTCGCATGCGGTCTCGCGGAGCGAAAGCCACGGACATCGTGGTGCTGGTCGTGGCCGCCGATGATGGCGTCATGCCGCAAACTGTGGAAGCCATCGATCACGCGCACGCCGCCGAGGTTCCCATCATTGTCGCGGTAAACAAAATCGATAAGCCGGATGCCATGCCCGACCGCGTGAAGAAACAACTTGCCGATCGCGGCCTGGTACCCGAAGAGTGGGGCGGCAAGACGGTGTTCGTCGACGTTTCGGCGAAGAAGAAAACGAATCTGAACCTGCTGATGGAAATGATCTGTCTGGTGGCGGATCTGGCAGAGTTGAAAGCGACTCCCGAGCGCGCTGCGACCGGCGTAGTGTTGGAAGCGAAACTCGATCGCGGCCGCGGACCTGTGGCCACGGTGCTGGTGCAGAACGGCACGCTGATTGCCGGCGACAACTTCGTGGTGGGCAACGTTTACGGCAAGATCCGCGCCATGTTCGACGATCGCGGGGCGGCGCTGGCATCCGCTCCTCCATCCACGCCGGTCGAGATTCTAGGTATGGAAGGTCTGCCGCAAGCCGGGGATCAGTTCGTCGTTGTCGCGGATCGCGACAAGGCCAGGGGCATCTCCGAATATCGCGAGCAGAAAGCCCGCGAAGCTGCGCTGGCCAAGAGTTCACGCGTGTCGCTGGAAGGATTGGCCGAGCAGATCAAGACGGCCGGCACCAAGGAACTGAACATCATCCTGAAGGGCGATGTGCAGGGCTCGGTGGAAGTGCTCAGCGATTTGCTTTCGAGACTTTCGAACGAGAAGGTTCGGCTGAGACTGCTGCGTTCGGGTGTGGGCGCCATCACCGAAACCGACGTGCTGCTGGCCTCGGCGTCGAATGCCATTATCATCGGCTTCAACGTGCGTCCGGAGCGCAAGGCGCAGGAATTGGCCGAGCAGGAAGAAGTCGACATCCGCCTGCACTCGATCATTTACGAACTGCAAGACGAGATCAAGCGCGCCATGACCGGCCTGCTCGAACCGACCATCAAGGAAACTTACCAGGGCCGTGCCGAGGTGCTGGAAACCTTCCGCATTCCGAAGGTCGGAACCGTCGCTGGTTGCCGAGTGCTCGATGGCCTGATCAAACGCGACTCCGAAGTCCGCCTGCTGCGCGACAACGTGGTTGTGTTCAAGGGCAAGATCGGATCGCTGCGCCGCTTCAAGGACGACGCCAAGGAAGTCACGAATGGCATGGAGTGCGGCATCTCGATCGCGAACTATGGCGACATCAAAGACCGCGATGTGATCGAGGCCTTTGCCACGGAGCGGATTGCCGCGGAAGTAATCGCGTAAACAAGTTCGCAGATCTCGGTTCTCAGTTTCTCAGTTGTTGCTGTTTCTGAGAAGTGAGGAGTGGGAACCGAGAACTGCATGCCCATCGCTTTCCTGACCCTCGAACTCCACATCGAAGCCGCGCAGTCGCTCAAGGATCGGCGCCAGGTCGTGCGCAGTTTGAAAGACCGGCTACGCACCAGCTTCAACGTTTCGGTGGCCGAACTCGATGCTGCTGAGCTCTGGAACCGCGCCACTATCGGCGTGGTCAGCATTTCTAATTCACGCGACTATCTCGACGGCCTCATGAAGAACGTGGAACGTACGGCCACGCGCATCGCCAACAACCACGGTGCCGACATCGCCGACTCCTTCGTGGAATACTTCTAGAGAATGCTCGCGTAGGACAGCCGCCCTTCGACTTCGCTCAGGGCAGGCTCTCGGCCGTCCGCGCCAGGGCGAAGCCCGGCGCACCCGCGACAACGTTCTGTTAATGCAAGGCATGGACGCCTCTCCCATCGCATTGTTACTTCTGTACTTACCAGCATACCGCCAAAGCGCGCGACAATAGCGTTTCCGGATCACACACTTGGGCCCGGTTTTCTGTTATTCTCATGCGTTTTACCTGAGAGGCGCAGGATCGTGGAGAAGCGCGGGCTGAAATACCATCGCGGGCGGGTCGGCGAGGCTCTGCGCGAGGAGATCGAAACGCTGGTCGAAGGAGAACTGGCCGATCCGCGGATTGGACTGGTGAGCGTAACGGCGGTCCATATCGCGGACGATGGCCGGTCGGCGCAGGTTTGGGTCAATGTGGAAGGCGACGACGCGGATGCGGACCAGAGCTTGGAGGGCCTGGAAGCGGCGCGCGAATACATCCGTCACGAACTGGTTGAGCGCTTGCGCCTGAGACGCGCTCCCGAGCTGTATTTCCGGCTGGACCGCGCGGAACAGGAAAAGGCGCGGGTTGAACAATTGCTGGCGCGGGCAAAAAAGAGGAGCAGGGCCCGCAAGGAACCCGGTGGAAAAAAGGCATAGTGACTTGCTCGAGGATGTACTCCGGCAGATCGGAGAGCACGAACGATTCGTGCTGACGTCACACGCCCGGCCCGATGGCGATGCGGTCGGATCGGCGCTGGCCTGTTGCCAGATTTTGCGCGCCATGGGCAAGCAGGCCGATGTGGTCTTGCACGATGGCGTCCCCCGCGTCTACCGTTCGCTGCCGTTCGCCGACCAGGTCGTGCAGTCCAGCCACGTCATGGGGAGTTACGATTCGGCCATTATTCTGGAATGTGACAGCATTCACCGAACGCGGCTCGAAGGTCTGGAAAACCGATTTCTGATCAGCATCGATCACCATGTCAGCGGCCGCCCATTCGCCCATGTCAACTGGATCGATCCGCACGCTGTAGCTACCGCGGAAATGGTGTTCCGCCTGGCTCGGGAAGCGGGCGTGAAATTTTCTGCCGAGATTGCGACCTGTCTTTATACCGCTCTGATGACCGACACCGGGTCGTTCATGTTTCAGGGCACGAATGAGAATACGTTCGCTTTGGCGCGCGAACTCGTGCTGGCGGGAGCGGATCCGGCGTACTGCGCGCGCGGGATTTATTTCGCGCACTCGGTCGCCAAGATTCGGCTGCTCGGCGAAGCCCTGCGCAGTCTGACTGCGGAAGCCCACCTCGCCTACGCCTGGGTGACGCAGAAGCAGATGGAACGCTGCGGCGCGATCGAAGAAGACTGTGAAGGATTGGTGAACTATGTTCTTTCCATCGGCGGCGTCGAGGTCGCGGCGTTCTTCCGGGAGTTGCCCGACGGTCGATACCGTGTCAGCCTGCGCAGCAAAGGCAAACTTGACGTTGCTCACGTGGCCGAGAGTTTCGGCGGCGGAGGTCATGCATGCGCCAGCGGTTGCTCGGTCGATGGCCCACTCGCCGAGGCCGTGCGCCAGGTTCTTTCCCAGCTTCGCCGCGGACCTTCCGTACAATAGCGATCAATTGCAGATTTGTGATTTTTGATTGCAGATTGAAGAGCTCAACCGTCTGCGGACGGCGGTTTTAATCTGAATTCTGAATTCTGAAATCTGAAATTCTCCCATGACTACTCGCACCCGCACGGACGCGTTGTTGATCGCAGGCTTTTGTGCGTTTCTGTTTTTCTATGGCTTGGGACAATTCGGGCTGATCGGCGCCGACGAGCCACGTTACGCGCAGGTGGCTCGCGAGATGCTCGAGCGCCACGATTGGATCACGCCCGTTCTCGGCGGCCATGCTTGGCTCGAGAAGCCTCCACTGTATTACTGGCAGGCGATGCTGGCATATTCCGTGTTCGGCGTGAACGACGTGGCGGCGCGGATCCCGGCGGCGATTGATGCCACGCTGCTGGTGATCGCTGTTTATCTTTTCTTCCGCAAGTTTCGCCGCGGCGTGGAAGTGGATGCTGCGCTGATCACTGCTTCTTGCGCGGGTGTGATCGGCTACGCGCGAGCCGCTTCGATGGACATGGCCCTCGCCGCGACTTTCGGCGTTGGGATGCTCTCGTGGTGGGTCTGGCGCGAGAGCGGGAAGCGACTCTATCTTGCGCTGTTCTATATCTTGATGGCGCTGGGGATGCTGGCCAAAGGGCCCGTGGCGCCTTTTCTCGCGGCGGCCGTCATCATGCTCTTCGGGCTGGGCGTGCGTGAATCTCGCCTTGTCCTCAGAACGTTCTGGCTGCCGGGCATTCTTCTGTTCTGTGCGATTGCCCTGCCCTGGTACGTCGCGGTGCAGATGCGGAATCCACAGTTCTTTCGCGAATTCATTCTCGAGCACAATCTGGCCCGGTTCTCCAGCGATCTGTATCACCACCGCCAGCCGTTCTGGTATTACCTACCCGTTACGGCGCTGGCATTTCTGCCGTGGACGGTGTTCGTGATCGCGGCATTCGTCGAGTCGGTGCGAATCTGGTGGGAGGAGCGCAAATCCGTTTCCCCCGAGACCGATCGCGAATGGCAGTTCAGCCTTTTCGCCTGCTGCTGGCTGGTCGTGCCGGTCGCGTTTTTCTCCATCTCGCAATCGAAGCTTCCCGGTTACATCCTCCCCGCGGTCCCAGCTGGTGCCGTGCTGCTTGCCGATTACTTGCGGCGGCATCTCGCGGAGCGAGAGGAAACCGTCTCGAAGGGACTTGCGGTGCTGCACGCGCTCGTGGCCGCCGTGCCGATCATTCCGTCTGTGCTGATTGCTTATCTCATAGCCGAGCGCCGGCTGCCTGCAGGGCGGCCCATGCTGTTTGCGCTGGCGGTTGCTTTCGTATTGTGTGCCGCTATTGCACTGACGCTGGTCAGCCGGTTGGGCCTGCGCATGCTGCGGTTCGTCACTTTGATTCCGGTCGTGCTCTCGGTAGCCGCAGTCCTGAAGACCCCGGGAGCAACGTCGATCGATCAGAAGCTTTCGGCGCGCCCGCTCGCGGTCGAAATTGCTTCGGTGGAAATGCATCGGCTTCCGTTGGCGGTCTATGGCGTTTCCCGCGAGATGGAGTACGGGCTCACGTTTTATCGCAACCAGGCGACCGTGCGCTACGAGCGAGGAAGCGTCCCAGCCGAGGAACATCTGCTGGTGGCTCCGGCGACGTGGAAGGTGGATGTCGCAAAGCGAACGACCGGGCGGCGCGTTTTGTTGCTTGGACACTTCGCGCCTCAGGATGTGGACTACTACTGGGTTGCAGCGGCTGCGACTAAGCCTTAGCCGACCGGCGGTTAAAGATTTTGACCGCAAAGATCGCGAAGTTCGCAAAGAAGGTTTCTGAAAATCAGGGCTCAGCGTGCATCTTCGCGCTCTACTCGTTCGAATATGTCAACTCTTCCAGTCCCTGCCTAGGGGGAGCCACGGCCAGCGCGCTGTTGCCGTATTCGAATCCCTTTTCGAAGGCTTTCAGATTCAGCTCGCGGAAACTTGGCGGGACCGAGTCGGCCACGGCCTTGCGCACGGCATCGGCAGTCAGAAGCTTCGTGACTGCGGTGAAGAATCCCACCATCACGGAATTCAGCACCATGCGTTTGCCCAGTTCTTCGGCGATGCGGGTTGCCGGAACGCTGTAGACCTTGGGGTCTCCTTTTAGATCGGAGACGCGGACCAGATCTTCTTCCACGATCAGAAGGCCCTGAGGTTTCAGTTCCGGCGCGAAGCGATTGTAGGCCTCCTGCGACATGACGACCATGATGTCGGGTCGCGTCACGTAGGGATACAGCACCGGTTCGTCGGAGAGAATAAGCTGGGCGCTGCACGCGCCACCGCGAGCTTCCGGGCCGAAGTTCTGCGTCATCGTGGCGAAGCCATTCTCGTAAATCGAAGCCGCTTTGCCCAGCACTATGGCCGAGAGGATGACCCCCTGACCGCCGAAGCCTGCAACCCGAATCTCAGTTAGCCGCATACGCACTCCATTTCCGGTTCTTCGATGTAGCGCTCGCCCAGCGATTCCACATATTGCGCGCGCATCATGGTTTGGTAGTCGGGGCGGTCGCGGTCCACGAACTTGCCGACCACGATCTCTCCGTTGAGTGTGAGTCCGACTTCGCTGGTGGGCGCACCGTGCTTGACCTTGCTTTTTTCCTTGTAGTACTTCATGGTATCGAGGCCGTCGCCCATCTTGTTGCGGCGCTGGTAGAGCGTGGGACAGGGCGAGATGACTTCGATGAAAGAGAATCCCTTTTTCTGGAAGGCTTCGCTGATCGAGCGTGCCAGTTGCCGCACATGGAAGGTCGTCCAGCGCGCCACATACACAGCGCCCGCAGCTTCCACCAGGTGCGGCAAGTTGAATGCGGGCTCAAATGTTCCATACGGATTGGTCGAAGTGGTGGCGTGACCGGGAGTGGTGGGCGCAGTCTGGCCGCCGGTCATCGCGTAAATCAGATTGTTGACGCAGATCACTTTGAGATCGATGTTGCGCCGCGCGGCGTGGATGAGGTGATTGCCCCCGATCGCCGACAGGTCGCCGTCGCCGGAGTAGACCACAACATTCAGCTTGGGATTCGCCAGCTTCAAACCCGTAGCAAATGGGATGGCGCGACCGTGCGTCGTGTGAAACGAATCGAGTTTCACGTAGCCCGCCACGCGTCCGGTGCAGCCAATGCCCGACACCAGCGCGAGCGACTCAAGGTCAATCTTCGAGTCGATCAGAGCGCGGGCGAACGAGTTGACCGTGGTGCCGATGCCGCAGCCCGGGCACCAGATATGCGGCATCCGGTCGCTGCGCAGAAACCGTTCTACGGGATTGACCGTGTTGTCGAGAATGTTCAGCATCGGCTTGCCTCCACGATGGTGTTCAGGATTTCGTCAGGATTGTGGACTCCGCCGCCAGCGTGAGACACGGCGAAGGTCTTCGCGTTCCCGTTGGCGGCGCGTTCGACCTCGCGCACCATCTGCCCGAGATTGAGTTCAGGCACGACGAATGCTCTGACGCGCGCGGCCAGATTTGCAATCTTTTTTTCGGGGAAAGGCCAGGCGGTGATAAGGCGCAACTTTCCGACTCGCAGCCCGCGGTCGCGCGCCGCGTCGATTGCCCGTTGCGCCACGCGCGACGTGATTCCGTAGGAGACCACGACTACATCGGCGTCATCCAGGCGTTCTTCCTCAAACAGGCAGATGCGATCGGCGGCGGAACGAATCTTATTCTGCAGTCGCCGCACCAGCTTATCCTGCGTCTGCGGCGTCATGTTCGGATAACCGTGTTCGTCATGCGTCAGCCCAGTGATATGGAACTTGTAGCCGTCGCCCGCGTGCGCCATCTCCGGAACCATGTCGCCGTTGGTCGCATAGGGCAGGTAATCTTCCACGGATTTGTGCGTGTGCTTGCGCGGAGTGACTTCGATCTCGTCGGCGGGAGGAATCACAACTTTTTCGGTCATGTGTCCGACCACCTCGTCCATCATGAACATCACCGGCACGCGAAATTCTTCCGCGAAGTTGAAAGCCTTGATGGTCAGATCAAAGCATTCCTGCGGAGAGTTGGGACAGAGCGCAATGATCTCGTAGTCGCCGTGCGATCCCCAGCGCGCCTGCATCATGTCGGCCTGGGCTGGAAGCGTGGGAAGTCCAGTCGACGGCCCGCCGCGCTGCACGTCAACGAACACACAGGGCGTCTCAGTCATGGCCGCGTAGCCGATATGCTCCATCATCAGCGAGAATCCGGGGCCCGACGTTACCGTGAACGCCTTGGCTCCGCCCCATACTCCGCCTTGCAGCGCGATCGAGGCGGCGAGTTCGTCTTCCATCTGAATGAAGGTTCCACCCACCGTCGGCACGCGGGCCGCAAAGCGCTCGACTACTTCGGTCGAGGGCGTGATGGGATATCCGGCCGCAAATCTCGCGCCGGCCGCCAGTGCGCCTTCGCAGCAGGCATGGTCGCCGTCAAGAAAGTGCGTGCCCGTCAAAACACCAAGCGGATCAGCTTTCATTTCTCACCTCCACCCGCCTGCGGGACTTTGGTTCCGTTGATCGCGAAGTCCGGGCAATACATGCCGCAGAGATCACAGCCGCTGCATTTTTCCGGATGCACCACATGCGGTGGGTGGTAGCCCTTCGAATTGAAGGCGGAAGAGAGCGCCAGAACGTGCGTGGGACAGAACTCCACGCAGAAGCCACAGGCCTTGCAACGCTCAACGACGATCGAAACACGTCCTTTTGCCACGAGATCCCCCAGCTAAGGAGTAGCAATCACTCCGGATATTCAACGATGCAGGATGTGATTATGCGTTGGAACAGGGCTTGCACGGTGTGACCCGCATCACATAACACGGTGAGGCGAAGCACGGGAACTGTGGGTGCAAAACCGAAGCAAGAGGCTGTAAACACGGGAGTTAGACGCGTAAGAGCGGGCGACCGGTGTTGTGGATTAAAGGGGGGCGGGGTGGGTCTCCGGTGATAGAGATCACAGCGAAGGGTGAGGCCAAACGTGGGGCATCGCTTGCATCTCCGCCTGTTGCTGCCGCTTGTTCGCCCGGTTTGCCTCCTGTCGGCGAACCCACTACACTCGAAATTTTGCCGCGATATTTGCCGCTGTCCCTTTTGCGGCTGCCGCTGGTAGGAGCCCGTTTGGAGATCCTCGACCTCAGGCATTTTTCTTCCGTGGACCTGCGTCCGCTGCTCGACGACGAGACGCAAGTCTGGTCGCGCCAGCTCTCATGGGATTACTCGGGCTCGGCGGAGATGATTCTCCGCTATGTCGATGCGAAAATCTTGCCCGGATATGCGGCCGTCGATCGTGGCCGCGTCTTCGGCTATTCGTTTTTTGTGTATGAGGGCAGCAAGGGAGTGATTGGCGACCTCTACGTCACCAACGGCAACCGACTGCCCGACGCTCGCCAAGTCGAGTTGCGTCTGCTGACGCATGTCATAGAGACATTGCAGCAGTCTCCTGGAATTCACCGCGTGGAGGCGCAACTGCTGGCCCACGAAGCCAATTCGGTTTCGCGCCCCTTCATTGAGACGGGATTCCAGCGGCACCCGCGCCTTTTCATGACATTGACGTTGGAGAAAGCGGCGTCGGTGAAATTCCCTACTCATCCCGAAGTTGAAATCCGGCCGTGGACTGACGGCGACTACCAACCGTCTGCCGCAGTGATTACCGCGGCGTATCGCAGCCACGTCGATGCCCAGATCAACGACCAGTATCACACGCTCAGCGGATCGCTGCGTTTTCTGAACAACATCGTGCGCTTCCCGGGATGCGGCGTGTTCGACGCCGAATCGTCGTTTGTGGCTTTGGATCGCAAGGCGAGAAGTTTGATTGGACTGATTCTGTGCTCGCGCGTGCGGAGCGACGTGGGCCATGTTACCCAGGTCTGCGTGTTGCCGGAGTACCGCTCGCACGGAATTGGCGAGTCTCTGATGGCGGCCACCGAAACCAATCTGCGGAAGCGAAACTTCGCCCTGCTGTCGCTGACGGTGACGGAAGCAAACGCGCGCGCCGTTGCTCTTTACCGCCGCCTGCATTACGAGGAGAAGAGAGTTTTTGATGCGTTCGTGTGGGAGGGGTGAGAAGGACAGCTGTCCGCTATCAGCCGTCAGCTAAAACTTAGCTGCTAACGGCGCCGTTTTGAATTCATCTTCGCTACCGCTTGCGCTCTGGCGTATTGCCTGCGGAAAGTTAACGGCTGTTGGTCTTAGCTGATGGCTGACCGCTGCGAGCTGGCAGCTACCTGCGCAACACCCACATCGCCCAGCCCGCCACGAGCACTCCACCCAGAAACATCGCGAAGCAGTAGAGGCCGTAGCGTACCATTTCGCGCGTGGTCTCGCGGTGGGTGACGCCGAATACGATGGAGGCGAACAGAGCAAACACCGCCGCCGCGCTGAAATGATTGAGTATGATCGTCACTGCGCGCGTCTCCGGGTAAAGGTCTTAACTGATAGCTGATCGCTGACGGCTGAGATCGGTTTCATCGTTTCTTCCCGATGGCGATGTGATAGGCGTCGGCGACGGCAATAAAGTTCAGCAATCCCGCGACGATCATGAATTTTGTTCCGTAGTCGGCGGTGGCAAAGGCGATCGCGCCCTGGCCCCAATCCATGGCCAGCGTCACAATATAAAGACCGCCCGCACCCGCATCGCCGATGAAGCCGAGAATGTCGAGAATATCGCCCCCGTTCGCTTTGTAGATGCGGCCTTGCATCGCCAGCCCGAGCACGAAGAGGGTCGCAATCGACACAAACAGCAGCAAGCCGCGAATCCAGCGCTTTTGGATCATGTGCCCCGCGCCCGGGATCAGCCAGCCCACCGCGGGTGCGACCACGGCCATGATGCTTGCCGGTTGTGCCTGCGCTACTCTCGTTTTTTCTGTCGTGGAATTTGCCATTCAGATAGTCACAATCTCGCGTTGGATTTTCCCGGTCACTTCGGCGGACTTGGCGCGCACCAGCACGTTTACTTCGCTGCGCACGCCAAACTCCGGCAGGTAGATGCCGGGCTCGATGGAAAAGCAGGAGTTGGGAAGAATCTGGCGCTCGTCGTGAATTTCGAGATCGTCCATGTTGGCGCCATTGGAATGGACGTCGGTCCCGATGGAATGTCCGGTACGATGGATAAAATAATCGCCGTAGCCGGCTTTCTGGATGTGCCCGCGCGTGGCGTGATCGACTTCCCATCCGGCGATGCGGCGTCCGGCATGGATTGCGTCGACGACGGTCTTCACCCCGGCGTCGCGGGCGTCGCGCACGATCTCGAAGATTTCATGCATGCGCCCTGACGGAGTTCCCCCCACGAAACCCATCCAGGTAATGTCGTAGTACACCGAGTCGGGCGTGTTCTTCTTGCCCCAGACGTCAAGCAGGATCAGATCGCCCTCGCGAATCGGCACGGGATGACTGGCATGCGGCTCGTAGTGCGGGTTGCCCGCGTTGGCATTGACGGCCACAATCGGCGGATCGTCGGTCAACAGATTCTCGCGGCCGAATGCCTCCACGAACCACTGCTGGATTTCGTGCTCCTTGGTGCCGCCGTTGCGGACCCTCCTGCCGATCTCTTGGAACGCCGCCGCCACAATGGAGTCGATGCTGTCGCGCGCCGCGAAGTGCGACTGGATCTGCGCTTCACTCCATGTGGATTCGAACTGCGCCACGAGATCTGCGGAACTGACAACGTTCTTGCCCAGGCCGCGCAGCAGGTCGATGGTGCCGCCATCCACCAGTGAGATGGTGAAAACAATGTTATTGGGCGAGTACTGCATGGCGAGGTCGCGGTAGTTCGACAGGATGGCCTTCAGCTTGTCGAACAATTCCTGCCAACCGGAATACTGATGCTTCTTGCCGGGCAGGGAATCGAGGTGGCCGGCTTCAATCTTGTGAACGAGTTTGACCGGCTCGCCTTCGGCCGGGATTAAGTAGAACCAGCGCCGCGTCACCATCAGGCTCCCAGGCAGGCCGAGCACGCGGTAGGCGATGGGATCGCGATGATGGTGGTCGTAGAAAAGCCACGCGTCAATGTTGCGTTCGCGCAGCGCAGATTGAATGGCAGCAAGATCCATGGGCAAACTCTTATTGTAAACAAGAGGAAGGATTTGGGCGAATCAGAGCGAAATTCCTGCGGAAGAAAGGCTCATGTGGGACAGCCGCCCATTCGGCAAGCTCAGGGCACGTCCCGACCGCCCTTAGGTTAGCGGCCGACCTAAGAATAGCGACGTCGTCATCGACGAATCACGAACCGTTTCTTTGTTACACTCCCCCAGATGTCCGCCGTCGCCGAGACCGTCCCAGTCAAGCCCGCGCGCCTCGAATCGGTCGATGTGCTTCGCGGCGTGGTCATGATCCTGATGGCGATCGATCATACGCGCGATTTCTTCGGCAACCCGGCCGTGAGCCCGACAAACCTTGCCGCCACGACCGTTCCTCTATTTTTCACGCGTTGGATCACTCATATCTGCGCGCCAACTTTTTTTCTGCTGACCGGCACGGGCGCCTGGCTCTCGCGGCGCAGAAAATCGACTACCGAGTTATCGCGCTTCCTGTTCACCCGCGGCCTCTGGCTGATCTTTCTGGAGGTCGTCGTCTCGCGCTGCCTGGGAATGCAGTTCAACTTCGACTACCGCGTGACCTTGCTGATTGTGCTGTGGGCTCTGGGTTGGGCAATGATCGTGCTCTCGGCGCTGGTCTATCTTCCGCCCTGGATCGTGACGGCATTTGGCGTAGTGATGATGGCGACCCACAATCTGTTCGACGGTGTTACTTCGACGAACCCATTGTGGTCGATTCTGCACTCGCAGAATTTCGTTGTGAATACGCCGCGATTCGTGGTCTTTGCGGCGTACCCGCTGATTCCCTGGGTTGGCGTCACGGCAGCAGGCTACGGTCTGGGGCAGATCTATGCCTGGCCCTCCGCGCGCCGCAGGGAGTTTCTGTGGCGACTGGGTCTCGCCTTGTCGGCGGCCTTTCTCGTGCTGCGCGTCATCAATGTGTATGGCGATCCGGTCCGCTGGAGCATGCAGAAGACCGTGGCTTTCACTGTGGTCTCGTTTTTGAACACAACGAAGTATCCACCGTCACTGCTGTTTCTGTTAATGACGCTCGGCCCGGCGATGCTCATCCTGTGGCGGGTCGACGCCGCGACGCCGCGATGGATGCGGCCGGCGCTGATCTTCGGCAGAGTGCCGATGTTCTATTACCTTCTGCATATCCCGCTCATTCATCTGCTCGCGGTTGTCGTGTGCTACGCGCGCTACGGGCATGTGTACTGGATGTTCGAGTCGCCAAACCTGGGACAGTATCCGTTCACGCTGCCGCCGGGATGGGGATATTCGCTGCCGGTTGTGTACCTGGTGTGGATCATTGCCGTGGTCATGCTCTATCCGCTGTGTCGCTGGTTCGCAGGCGTGAGACAGCGCCGCAGCGACCCGTGGCTGAGTTATTTTTGATGTTTGTACGAACCGGCCTCATCCACCGATCACTTTTGCAAACGCAATGGCTCCGGGGCCCACCGAGCAGACTGACCTCTGGACCGCGCGGAGTGCAAGGAGTTGAAGCACAATCTTCCACACCGATTCCCGAAGCGGAATGCATCACGAAGAAGAAGTCCCCAAAACTTTATTCCTTGTGACTGCGTGACCGCCGGCAGAGTCTCGCACCTATGCGCGAAGGCTCTCCCAACAAGTTCCCCACGGCCCATCCAGTTAGCTGCTCTAAGTCCTTATTCCGGAATATTTTAGCCCCAAGTCCTTGCTTTTCAATATTTTGGCCACACCCAGGCATACCCTGGAACCGGAAGTCGTTTGTAATGAGTATTTTAGGGGAGATAGCCAACAAAATTATATCGTCAGCCCGCCCGTACCCTTCAGAATCCCGGCGGCCGTTCCCCCACCACGCCGAAGGCGCGCTCCAGCGCGAGCCCCGCGTTGACCATCGGTCCTTCCTCGAACAGACGGCCGATCAGAGTCACGCCATGCGGCACACGGCGCGGCGGCGAAAAAGTCGGCAGCGGATGATTCGGGTCCGGAGCCCAATCGCTGCGCGCCTTCGCCACCTCGACGAAGCCCGCACGCAGTACGAGCGCAGGATGGCCGGTGAAGTTCGTGATGGTCAACATTTCGTCACGTACCGAGGGCACCAGCAGCAGGTCCACTTGCGAAAACAGCCGCGCCATTTCTTCCGCCACTTTCCGCCGCAACCGGTCTGCCTGCACGAAATCGACGGCCGAGAGGAAACGCGCCTGCCGAAAGATGTTGGGCCACGCGTCCGGCACCTGAGCCTTGAGTTCCCTGAGTCCGCCGCTGAGCGTCAGTTCCTCGAACGCCGCCGCCCCTTCCGCGAACAGAATCAGGTTGAGCGAGTCATAGGGCCAGTCGGGAATCGAGACCTCCACCGGAACCATCCCCACTTTCTTCACCACGTCCACGGCGGCCCGGTCCACAGCGGTGGCAGGATTCTCATTCATCCACTTGGGAAAATATCCCACGCGCAGACCTGCGACGCTGGCGCCGGCGTCGAACTCAAGGCGGCTGGGAACGCTGGCCACGTCGCCCGCATCCGGACCTGTGATCGCATGCAGCACCAGCATGGCATCCTCGACGCTGCGAGTCATGGGGCCAAGTTTGTCGAGCGACCAGCAGAGCGTCATCGCGCCGGTGCGCGCCACGCGTCCGTAAGTGGGCCGCAGGCCGGTGATGCCGCACCGCATCGAGGGACTGACGATGCTGCCGCCGGTTTCGCTTCCAATCGCGAAGCCCACCAATCCCGCGGCCGTGGCCGCACCCGGTCCTGCACTCGATCCCGACGATGCTTCCTCCAGCAGCCACGGATTCATCGTCTGTCCGCCAAACCAAATGTCGTTCAAAGCCAGCGCTCCCAGGCTGAGCTTGGCCACCAGCACCGCTCCGGCATCGCGCAAACGCTTCACCACCGCGGCGTCTTCGGTGGGCACGCGATTGCGGAAAGGCTCCGCGCCGTAGGTGGTTGGGATGCCCGCAGTGTCGAGTAGATCCTTGCCGCCCCACGGGATGCCGTGCAACGGCCCGCGATACTTGCCCGCCGCAATTTCTTCGTCGGCTTGTCTGGCCTGCTTTAGCGCCAACTCGCGTGTGAGGGTGATGACGCAGTGCAGCTTGGGATCGAATTCCTCCAGCCGTTTCAGATAAATGCCAGTCAGCCGCTCCGAGGTAAGTTTTCGCGTTTCGATCCATCGCGAAAGCTGCGTCACGGACGCAAACGCAATGTCCTCGTCGCGCGCGGGCAGCGGGCCGGGATCGACCCGGCTGCGCACGAACCGGTCGCGCTCCGGACCTGACTTCTGCCCTGGAAGCACCGGGTTCCACCGCGACGCGGGAGCGATCGTCGCCTCCAACGCCACCTTGCGCGGCCCGGAACGCCGCTCGTAAACCGCCGCCATCGTCTTGCGCCAACTGCCCGCTGCCACGGCTCGCTCGGCGGCAGTCATCTCAAACTGCACCAGTTTCTCCGCCTCGGCGAAGGTGGTAGCGGATACTTCCGGCCCGACCGCCGGCCCCGCTCCGAACGCAGGCGGCGCCCCAGGCGGCAGGTCCGCGGGATTTTGTCCGGGACTGCGCAGCGCAGCGGCGGCCCCCACTACTCCAAGAGATGTCAATGCGAGAAATTGTCTGCGCGATTTCGCCATGAATCCTCCGCAGGGCATTGTAGCGTCTGCGCTGCCCACGGTAATCCTTGGGGCCAAGATAACCCCTGGTTTGCCGACTATCCGGGAGTTGTCGGGTCGTGGCTCGAATTGAAGTTCTGGCGCGCCACTTCTGCGGGCACGGTGTTTTTTCTACCGACTTGGCTACCATCCGTGCGGCGTTAACTTTCCGGTATTCATAGAATCGTGGCTAGCATATTCCGCTGGGACGACTCGGGGTTCCGGATTCCTGAGTGGGAAGGGTCTGCGTGGCTGGCACTGTGTAGGGTATCGTTCCAGCCAGGTTCGCCGCGCATTGCAAAATCGCCTGCGGATCGCCAGAAAGTGTGGATGGCAGATTCGGAATCGACTGGTCAGGTTTCTTGAAATTAAACGCGCTGGTTAAGTCTCCGACGGCTGCGCGGCGCCAGGCGCTCAAGTTAGGCACTTCGGCCCCGAATCGAGTCTCGATGAATCGCAACACGGAAGTGTGATCGAAGAGGTCCGAGGACACGTACCCGCCACGACTGAACGGCGAGATGATCAGCGTGGGCACGCGAAAACCCAATCCAATCGGGCCGCTGATGGCCGGACTGCCGATTACCGTCGGGTCCGGTACCGCGGGCGCGGTCACATATTCGCCTGGCGTGCCCAGAGGCGGCGTCAGCGGTGCAACATGATCAAAAAATCCGCCATTTTCATCGTAGGTAACCAACAAAACCGTCTTCGCCCACAGTGCTGGGTTCGCGCTTAGCGCACCGACGATGAGGGAAAGAATATTTTCACCAAAGAGCGAAGGCGAAGGCGGGTGATCCGAAGTTAGGATCGACCCCACCAGCCAGGAGACTTGGGGCAAATTCCCAAGCGCCACATCGGCCAGGAAGTCCACGGGGAACTGCGGTCCGAATCCATTCTGATGCAGCACCGATGCAGGATCCTGAAAATTCTTGAAGTAGGAGAGAACATTGTCCGAGAGAATCCCGCCGAGGATAGTCTCATCAGGCGACGAGTAAACCTTCCACGAGATTCCCCGAGCCTGAAGTTGCTCGGGCATGGTGGTATAGGTCAGCTGGCCGTAAAAAGCCGTGCGATTTGTGACGATGGTCTGCAAAACCGGTCCGCCGTTTTTTCCATCTGGGTCGAGCGAAGCCGCCATCGTGTAAAGACGATTCGGATCGGTCGGACCCATCACCGAGCAAAAATAGTTGTCGCAGATGGTGAAGGCGTCGGCCAGGGCGTAGTAATAAGGAATGTCTGCGCGCGTGTAGTAGCCCATGCTTAACACCGCGTCGTCGGGATTAACCGGTAGACGCGAACTCACAAAACCGTCCATCGCACCGTTGTCCCAGCTCTGATGCTGCGGCACCCAATCGTGGCTAATGTCGTGCGTGCAGGCTGCATTCGCTTGGGAGGTGTCCAGGTGGAATGGCAAGAGCGTCCCGATCGGCGAGCTCATCGTGTTCGCAGGATCGGGTTGCTGGAATGCCGCGCTTTGATCCGAAAATCCACGCACGCCGCGGTAGCTCCCAAAGTAGTGATCGAAAGACCGGTTTTCCTGAATCAGGATCACCACATGCTCGATGTCAGTTAATTTGGAGCATCCGGACGGAACGGACGGAACCAACGAAGAAATGCCGCAACCATGCAAACCCAAAGACGCCAGCTCGGCAACAGCCGCGGCGGCTCCCAGTTTAAGTACGTCCCGGCGATTGACCTTCTGCATAGGGCTGAAGTCTTGGATGCGCTCTGCGGGGCAAAGGTAGGACCGATTACCAAAGCCTTTTTAGTCAGCAAACCGGATATGCGGGCGTTCCTGACACCTTGAAGATCGTTGTCGCAGTGAGGGGCAATCCCGAAAGAATATTAAACGTTAGCGTTTATGGGATTTCGCCTTCGTAATCCACAGGCCGTTGTGACATCTGTCACAGCTTTTGTGTTCCGGGGGGACTAGGCTGACCTGTTTCCCGGTATCCCTCCGAGCAGACGTCACATCTTGAGGTCTCCCCATGTATGGGAGAGGTTGTATGTGTCTGCTCGCGATTTTGTTTTTGATTCTGGCGCCGGCCTTGCTGCATAGCCAGTCCGGTCGCGCCACTCCTGCGCCCGATTTCGCAATCCCGCTTCCGCCGCGTATGGTTCAACCTTCAACCGTTGATTCGCTCCGGCACCCGTCGCCCGTCATGCCGCGGGGAACGATGGGCTTCCCCCTATTCGCTCGCGCTGCAGGCACCATTTTTTCGGGCAGCGTAACTGCGGTCGCACGCCGTCCCGCTACCCGCGGCCAGGCGTTAGAAACGGTCGCTATCACCTTCCACATTGAGAATGCGATTCGGGGCGCTACCCCGGGCGAGGAGCTGACCATCTCGCAATGGATTGGCCTCTGGTCGGGCGGCCAGCGCTACCGCGTCGGCGAGCGCGTCCTTCTTTTCCTATATCCCACGAGCAAGCTAGGGCTCACCAGTTGCGTCGCCGGGCAGATGGGGCGTTTCACCATCGATCCGTGGGGTCGCGTCCTGCTCTCGGCAGAACATCTTTCAGCCTTTCGAGAGGATCCCGTCCTTGGTGGGAAGTCGCGCTTACGTTTCAGCGACTTCGCCTTGGCGGTACGGCGGGCCAGTGAGGAGGAGTGAGTGCAATCCAAAGAGGTGACCATGGAAACTCGCATGGCATTTACCACTGGCTCACTTCTCCTCAGGCTGGCCTTGTCGGTGGCGATGATTTTCTTCTTCCCTACGCTTTCCCGCACCGGTGGTCCCAAGTGTGTCGCCGGCGCCACTTACTTCGACCCAACCAGCGCTGGCATTCCCCTGGTTTGGCCGCAGGGACTGATCAGTTACTCCACGGATCAGGGCGATCTCGGTCCGATCCTACCCAACGCCTCCGCCAACACCTTCGTCGCCAGCGCCTTCAGCCAATGGACCTCTGTCCCCACAGCAGCGGTCGCAGCCACCAGGAGTGGCCAGCTCGCCGAAGATGTGAACGGCTCGAACGTCATCGTGAATTCGGACGGCACCATCTCCATGCCCGCCGATATTCAACCCACGGCAACCGGCACGCCCGTCGGCATCGTCTACGACTACGACGGCTCCGTGACCGATGCCTTGATCGGAAGTGGTGCGGGCGATTCCAGCCAGTGCTTCTCCAATGCCGTATTCGGAGGCGACGATAACTACGGCACCTTCGCGACCTATCAGCATGCTCTGATCGTGATCAACGGACAGTGCGCGCTGCAGTCGTCGCAACTCAACGACGTCAAATACCGTCTCGTACGCGTCATCGGCAGGGTGCTGGGCCTCGGCTGGTCTCAGCTTAATCCCAATGTGCTCACCGGCACGCCCCATCCCACGTCCGACGATTACGCGGGATTCCCCGTGATGCACTTCACCGATCACTTCAATTGCGTGCCCATCACCCTCTGTTCCCCAATCCTTACCAGCTGGCAATGGACGACGCTGCGGCGCTCTCACGTCTTTATCCGGTAACGGCGCAGAATCAGTCGAACTTCCCCGGCAAACAGGTGTTTTCAGCAGCTACGGCTCACGGGCTTCGACGACGTGCTCGGAGATCCCCTTGCCGAATGGGGATCGGGCAGCCAAAACGTCGAAGGATTCTTCGACCTCGCCGGACTACAACCCCCAAACGGCAACAGCGCCCAATATCAGTTGAGCGTCGAAGGGCTGAATCCGCAATGGTCGGCCGGGGTCGGCCCCTACTCACCGGGTCCGGTCGCGCCTTCTGGTTCGGCCCAGCCCATCGTGGTGACCGTCACCCCCGGCAATGATGTGGAGCAGGACATTCTAATGGGCGGCAGCGCAGGACCTTTACCTCAAGCGCAGTCCACCTGGACAGCTCCCGCGGCCGTGCCCACGGGAGGTGATTGGGTGGGGTCGCTGAGTGGGTATGGAGACGTGGCGTACCTGATTCTCGCGGCGCAAGCCAATCGCTCGTTGTCGGTGGCAGTGACTGCGCTCGATGAAACCGGAAATTCAAGCCAGCTCAAAGCCCAGCCGGTGGTTGGCATGTGGGCCGCCTCCGATCCGCAAGGCACGGCCCCTCCGGCTTTTACGACTTCTCTTTTCAATCAAATCACTCCAGGCATGACGCGGCTGGATGCACAAGTCGCAACCTCAACCAACTTCTTGATCGGGATTTCGGATGTGCGTGGCGACGGACGCCCCGATTACCATTATCACGCGCACGTGCTCTACGCGGACTCCGTTTCTCCCGCGCGCGTCGGCGTGAATGGCGGCGCCGTCACCGTGCGCGGGACCGGCTTCGCTCCGGGACTTACCGCCGCCGTGGGCAGCACCACAGCCACTCAGCTCGCAGTCCGCGCCGGCCAAATCATTGTTGCTGCGCCCGCGCAGGCGGATGGGCCCCAGAACATCACCATCACCGATCCGATAAGTGGTGCCTCTTCCGTCATGACCAACGCGCTGACGTACGGCGCAGCCGCCACCGACAACATCATCCTGCTCGGCAACGGACTCAATCCATCCACTGCCGTCGGCACGCAGGCAACCAACCCCGTGAGTGTGCGCGTACTGGCAGCCGATGGTGTGACTCCAGTCAGTGGCGCAACCATCGGCTGGAGCGCCGGCAACGGCCTGCAGCTTTCGGCCTGCGGCGGCGCATCCTCCTGCTCGGTCACCAGCGATCAGACTGGAGATGCCATCACCTGGCTGACGCCGGTCGCCACCGGCGTAACGACCATCACCGCAACCCTCGCCCCGGCAGCCTATGGCTCCTCGAAATCTGTGAGCGCGACGCTCAATGCGATTGAGTCGGCCTCTGATATTGGAGTTTCGACGCCTTACCTCTGGATAGCCCAGGGCGCCACCGTGAGCATCCCGCTTACCGCGCGCGTGCTGAGCAACGGCACACCGCAGAACAACGCTAAAGTGAATTTCACGGTGGTCAACGGTTCCGGAACACTCAGCGCTGCCAGCGCGCAAACTAATTCCAGCGGATACGCCACCGTTACGTTGACCGTTGCGCAACTTGCGACGCTGGTACAGGTGAGCGCCTGTGTCGCTCCCAGCAATGTCCCCTGCCAGACCATTTATGCCAACCCAGTTCCGCTTGCCAACCAGAATTTACGGCCCGTAGCGGGAAGTGGGCAGGTGTCCACCGGGCAGGCGTTTCAGCCCGTGATCGTGCGCGTCACGGATTCTTCTTCGCCGCCAAATTCCGTGATCGCTGCCAGTGTGGCATTTCTAACCACCGTGCTACGGCCCGGAGGAACATCTCCGGGAGATGGTAACGGCGAAATCAATCCCACCAATCCCGCCATGCCCGTGATTCTGCAGGTAAGCCAGAGCATAACCACCACCGACATGAACGGGCTCGCGAACATTGTGCCCTCGGCCGGCGGTTTCAGCGCACCCGTGGAAGTAGACGTTGCGGTCACGGCCGGGATTGGTGCCTTGCTCGACTATCCGCTTGAACTGCTGCCTGGCCAACCCATGGAGAATGACTCTGGAGAGGTAAAGCCACCTTCGACTGGACGTCTTCCGGTTCGCATTGTCCGGCCGCGAGAAATACAGGAGCGCTGACGCGGTCGCGATCTCTTTGACGTCAGAGGCGGAGTTACGAACTGGGGCCAATCGTACCGCGCGGAACAGCTGGCATCTTAGGCGAGGCCCTCTGGGCCGCCACGGAGACCCTGCAGCAGCGCACCCAGGCCACAGCCGAGGAGAATGAGGCCAGCGAACGGGAAGCAGATCAGCATACCCAGCAGGCCAATCAAACCCGAGATGCTACTTGGCCCACACGGTCCCAGGAGCCGCCGGAAAACAGCGCCACCAGGCAAACTCCTCCGACTGCGAGGTGCACCAGCGCGGATCGCATCCATTTCGACACGGCGTGAGTCTAGCATCGCTGGACGACTCTTCCTACCGCCCAAAAATTACCGTCGCGCGTGCACCAAAGGCATTTCGCGAGCGAAGCGCAAGTTGGTCTGCCTCATGAGTCTTTGCTGAAGGCGAAAGCCGGAGCCTGAGGTCTGACGCCGGCGTCATTTCGTCCACTGGTCGACCCAATCGTTCACCGTCTTGTACCACAACTTCGAATTCTGCGGCTTCTGCACCCAATGGCCTTCGTCGGGGAAGTACAGCATTTTCGACGGCACGCCTTCCATCTGTAGCGTGGTGAAAAGCTGGAAGCCTTCGCTCACGTCGAGGCGGTAGTCGCGTTGGCCGTGGATGACCAGCGTCGGCGTCTTGAAATTCTTGGCGTACTGGTGCGGCGACCACTTCTGGTAGCAGGCGCGGTTATCGTAAGGCGTGCCTTTGAACTCCCAGTTGTTGAACCAGAGTTCTTCGGTGGTGCCCCAGGCGGACTCGGCGTTGAACATGCCGTCGTGCGACACCAGACACTTGAAGCGGTCGGTATGGCCGAGGATCCAGTTAATGGCGTATCCGCCGTAGCTGGCGCCCAGCGCGCACTCGCGGTTCTTATCGATGAACGGGTAAGTCTTCTCGGCGTAGTCGAGGCCCTTCATCAGGTCTTCAAACGGAGCGCCGCCCCAGTCGCCGTTGATGGCGTCAATGAACTTCTGCCCGTATCCGGTCGAGCCGTGGAAGTTGATCATGATGACGACATATCCGTTTGCGGCGAACAGTTCGGGATTCCAGCGAAAGCTCCAGTCGTCTCCCCAGGCCCCCTGCGGCCCGCCGTGGATGAGGAACTTCACGGGATATTTTTTGCCGGCATCGAAGTTCGGCGGCTTGACGAGAGAGCCCTCAACACTGTCGCCATGCGCACCGCGGAACGAGAACGACTCGGCGTTTGACATGCCAATTTGCGACAGCAACTGCTCGTTTACGTGGGTAAGCGCCCAATCCTTGTTCAACGAACAATTCTCTTTTCCTCGATCCACGTCCCCGGTCCTGGCAGGGCAGCCGTCCCCAGCGCCATCGGCCGAGTAAATTTCGTTCGGCGCGCTGATCGACATGCGGCTGAACACCAACTCTTTCCCATCTGGGGTGATGGTTACGTCATCGTCGAAGCCTCCCACAAGTGCACGTCTGGGAAACTCGATCTGGTTCTTATCGGTCCCAGAAGATACTCCTACCGCATAGATCAGAGAGTGGCGCTCGTGCTCCGCGCTGAAGTAGATCGTCGTCGAGTCAGGAGCCCAGACGAATGAACCAACCCAATGATCGAAACCCTCCGTTACATCCTTCTTCACGCTCGTCTTGCGGTCGTACAGCATCAAGCGGAAGCGGTCGCTCTCGTATCCCGGACGCTGCTGGGCGCGGTAGGCGATGTAGCGGCCATCGGGCGAATAGAGCGGCGACGAGTCGCTGGCGGGATTGTCCGCGGTGATGTTCTTCGCCGGGCCTCCGCTGACCGGGACGATCCACAGATCGTTGTTGGTAGAAGCCGCCGGATTCTTGTCGTGATTTGAGGCGTAACAAATCTCCTGCCCATCTGGAGAGAAGGCATAGTCATCCTGCCCGCCGAGAGAGAACACCGGCGCGTCGTAGTCGCCAGGAGAAAGGTCGAGAGGGTGATCGTCGATATGCGGGCCGCTATAGTCCTTAACGAATCTGGGGCCTTCAGCAGGAATCACGAACAGGTGACTGCGCTTCCCATCTTTATATGCGTTCCAGTGACGATAGAATAGATGATCAAAAATCATCGCCTTGACCTTCGATTGTTCGGCCTCCTTGAGTTTTTGTTCGTTGCAGTTCGCTTCTGCTTCGGGCGCATCGTCGCATGCCGGATAGACGTTCGAGATGAAGAGTATGTGCTTGCCGTCTGGGGACCAGAGTTCACCATCCGCCTCAGTGGCTAAGGACGTAACTTTTCGCGGAAAAGTAACCGTGCCCTGGGCTGAATCAAATTCAGCAACCCAGACTTGCGACCCGCCTTCCTTCGTCGAAAGAAACGCGAAGCGCTTCCCATCCGGCGCCCAGCGCGGACGGTCGCCGTCCTGATCGGGGATGAGCACGCGCTCGGCGGTTCCCGCGTCTCGCAAATTCGGCGAGACGTGGAGCACCCCACTTTTTTTCTGGTCACCACTTTTTTCTTCACTTCCTGCCGTGGGCACGATCCAGATATGCGGCGTCTTCGTGTTGGCTTCGAGATCGACATCGACCACGCTGAAGATCACCCACTTGCCGTCGGGCGAGATTACGGGCTCACCCACGCGCTTCAGCTTCATCATGTCGTCGAAGGTGAAGGGATGTTTGGCCTGGGCGAGAGCGGGGAGGGTGAGAGTAAGAACGAGGAAGGAGAGAAAAAGTCGACGCATAAGCCACTCCTTGGCAAACGGATGAGTGTAGCAGGCGGGAGCGGGTAGCTTCTAGCTTCCAACTTTCTGCGCTCCCCTCCTGTCTGGTTGTCCGTTGAACGGGGCCGGGGACTACATGTGTCGGCGTTATCACGGCGGTTCTAGTATGTGAGACTAGCGGTAGACGGTTACTTTCCGAACCAACCTCTTTTCCGAGAAGGCATCCAAGTGAGTGGCAGAACTGCAGCACCCTACCCTCCAGCCTCGCTGAGCGGAGAGGGGTTGGAGGGCGGGGTAGCCGCGGTGTCTGCCTCTTTTACAGATCCGGCTTGCCGAGGTTCCTGCTATAGGACGTGGCGAGCAACGAGTCTACGACGTCCTCGCCTGAAATTCGCTAAACTATACATATGAAATCGGTGCCCGCTCGTTTGCTATTTTGTGTGACTCTGCTGGCCTGCGGACTGGCGGCTTTGCCCGCGCGTGCCCAGGAAGGTCCGCTTGAGAACACTGCCCCAGCAGGCACGACGCCGGAGGACATTATCAAGCGCTTCGCCGCCAAGGAGACGGAATTTTCCAAGGCGCGCGACCAGTACACCTACCGCCAGGACGTGAAAGTTGAAACCCTTGACGGAGAAACGGTCGACGGCCAGTATCACGAAGTCTTCGATGTGATGTTCGACGACAAGGGCCACCGCATCGAGAACGTGGTGTTCGCCCCAGCATCGAGTCTGACCAAGATCTTTATGTCGCAGGAGGACTTTGAAGACATCCGGCACCGGCTGCCGTTTGTGCTGACCACCGAAGACCTCCCGGAATACAACATCCTCTACGTCGGCCAACAAAAGGAAGACGAACTGGAGTGCTATGTGTTCGATATCGCCCCCAAGAAAATCGAGGGCAAGAAGCGCTACTTCCAGGGACGTGTCTGGGTCGACAACCACGACTTCCAGATTGTGAAGACCTATGGCAAGACGGTTCCCGACATCCGCCAGAAACATGGCGACCAAGAGAATCTGTTTCCCAAATTCACTACCTGGCGGCAACAGATCGACGGCCAATACTGGTTTCCCGTCTACACCAAGGCGGACGACGAACTGCACTTCAAGATGGAAGACGTGCACATCAAGGAAGTCGTGAAGTACGAGGACTACAAGCGCTTCGGTGCCAAGTCTACGATCTTGTACCAGGGCAAGGAAATTCCCAAGGGCGAGAAACCGCCAGAGCAGAAGCCGGACGAGAAAAAGCCGCAGAAGTAGCTGTCAGCTCTCAGCTATCAGCCTTCAGCTAAATCAACACAAACCCAGCGCTCTCATGCGCTGTGCGACCGATCAAAGCGAGGGATTCCGGGGTTTGGCTGACAGCTGACGGCTGCGAGCTGACAGCTAATAAAACAGATACTTCCTCCACTCTCAGCTATCTGCCTTCAGCTAAATCAACACAAACCCAGCGCTCTCATGCGCTGTGCGACCGATCAAAGCGAGGGATTCCGGGGTTTGGCTGACAGCTGACGGCTGCGAGCTGACAGCTAATAAAACAGATAGTTCCTCCACTCTCAGCTATCAGCCTTCAGCTAAATCAACACAAACCCAGCGCTCTCATGCGCCGTGCGACCGATCAAAGCGAGGGATTCCGGGGTTTGGCTGACAGCTGACGGCTGAGAGCTGACAGCTAATAAAACAGATATTTCCTCCACTCTCAGCTATCTGCCTTCAGCTAAATCAACACAAACCCAGCGCTCTCATGCGCTGTGCGACCGATCAAAGCGAGGGATTCCGGGGTTTGGCTGACAGCTGACGGCTGAGAGCTGACAGCTAATAAAACAGATACTTCCTCCACTTATCATCCGACCGTCCCATCAGGCGCATGATGTGGCGGCTGGTATGTAAGTTGAAGGCGCGGGGTTCGCGCAGCAGTTTCATGCCGGCTTCGGCGGGATGCTGGTTGCCTTTGCGGCGGTTGCAGGCGTGGCAGCAGGCGACCAGATTTTCCCAGGTGGACGAGCCTCCACGGGAGCGTGGGATCACGTGGTCGAGTGTTAATTCACTCGAGGGCAGCACTGTGGCGCAATACTGGCAGGCATTGCGGTCGCGCAGCAGAATGTTTTTTCGCGAGAGCGCGCGGCTCTGGTGCGGAATGCGGCGGTACTCGAGCAGGCGGATCACCGAGGGCAGGCGCATGGCCACGCGGGCCGAGTGCAAAAAGTGTCCGTTCTCTTCCTCGGTCATGGCCACGCCTTTGAGCACGAGAACCAGCGCACGGCGCGCGGCGCAAACGTTAATGGGCTCGTAGGACGCGTTCAGCACGAGGACAGGCGCGAGCAGGGCATGGCCGTCGCCGGGCCGGTGCGTGGCCGCCGGCGAGAACAGGCCGGCGGCATGCCGGGAGCCTGCATCGTGGTCCATCCTCAGTGACATAACTTCCTGCCCTCAGGGGCTGAAGCCCAATCCGTTTTCCCTTCAAAATGGCCGGCTCGACTTCGCGTCTTTCCAGCCCTTCGGTCTAGCTCCCCGCGGCCCTCGCCAAAAGATCTTCCCGCTCCGTAGCCATCGCGGCGGCATTCTCATCTATATCCATATCCGCGCCCGGCCGGAATTCCCCATAATTAGATGCCAATTTCACGGTGCGCGCCACCGTCGCGACCCACACCTGCGAGGCTCCGGCGCGGCGCAGCACCCGGGCGCATTCCGTGGCCGTAGCTCCCGTCGTGTAAACATCATCCACCAGAAGCACGTCGCGGCCAGTGACTTCTGCGGAACGCGCGACGGCAAAGGCTCCGCGCAGGTTTACACGGCGCTGGTGGCTGGTCAAGCCAATCTGAGAAGACGTGTCGCGGGTGCGCAGCAGAAGGCCGGGGACAAGCTGCAAACGCTCACCCGTGGGACGACATTTCAGCGCCGCCCGGGCGATCAGTTCCGCTTGATTGAACCCGCGCTGGCGCCGCTTGGCCTGGTACAGCGGCACCGGAATCACCAGGATCGCCGGTCGCTCAAACGGCAACTGCTTCATCATCGCCTGCTCAAAAGCAGGCTCGAGCGCGCTCAAGGCCTCCGCCAACCTGCGCCCCAGGACCTTGGCCGCCGGGCGCACCCCGTTGTACTTCAGCAGGTGAATCAGTTCGCGCAGTCCACTCTCATAACTGCCGTACGCCACCGCCCGGCCAAAGGGACGGGCAATACGGCGGCACACCCGACATCGACTCAGACCTTCGTCGTCTCTCTCCACATAGGAAGGAAACACGCGCTCACCGCAAATAGAACAAACTTTGCGGCTGGCCGGCTGGATGCTGTCTAGGCAATGGGGGCACACTGGGAGGCGGGAGATATTCAGCAGAGGTTCGCCGCAAATGCGGCAGTCGGAAGGAAACAAAACGGAGAAGAGACTCTCAGCTACTCGGGCCCAAGCTCGGTTCGCCCAAGCCCGTCCACGAACGGGCGAAGTCTCGTGCGAAACAATAGAATGCCCTGCTACTGCAACACTGGCGTGGCTAGCCCGGATTCGGTCCTCACTACTGCTGAAGACGGCCTCCTCATGATCCCGCGGATAAATCCGCCGCGGCCAATCTTTGCTGCAACCTCTGCAGTATAGCGGCGATTGCCGCCCTTAGGCAACGTTACGGTTGGAGGCAGGTGTCACTTTGCCGGGGTTGACCCTCGGCGAGTCCGGCAGTCGGTCGCGCACCGGGGTGAAAATCAGACGGTAGTCCCGCCGGAAACATTCCCCGCAGCGCACGGGCATCAGAAGAAACAGACGGAGGATAAACCGTTCGATCAAGGTACGGCGGCGCGAGCGGAACCCAACTTCGCTGCCACAATCGCGGCAAATGTAGGGCGGAGCCAAAGGCCGATCAGGGGAGTCGTTCATACTTGCACCTCAGAAAACCCAGACTGCGAAGGGAATACCGATTGGCCCTATTTTACACCAGAAAGGCCCGTCAAAGCCTCCCTTAAGTAGCACCAGGTTTTTCGATGCCGATTCGCCAAGCAAACTCAGCGGGACCAAATGCCCCGTAAGCGCTCCCTGAAAGTATTCTTCGCCTGACACGAAGGGAACTCTGCGGAACCCGGTTTTGGATCGCTCCGGGAGGCCGACAATCCGTTCGGAATCTGGTCATCACTTCCCACAAGCCCGTTTCTGGGTGGCCAACGATCCGCCCAGAAGGCGCTGAAAACTGTCCAGAAACAAGGGATCATCGTGCCCGCCCGCGATGTAAAGGCCTTGGCGGATGATCTTGTGGTGTTACCAGCATCGCGAAGAGAGTCAGGCCATGGGGCGGGCAGCGCAGGCCCGAGTCGAGAGCGGGTTCACGCTTGAGCACTACAACCAAAGAGTGATCGCGCTGTATCGGGCGCTGGCGGGATGCATAACCTAGCGCCCCATTTTGTCGAGGGTGCCCGCTAACAATCAGCGGTACCGTGCAGTCATTTCCTCGATGGAGGAATTCCCGAGCAGCAGTTTCGAGGACTCCGTTCCGTAAATCCACTCGTCGAAATAAACCTTGAGGTCGCGCTTGCTAACCTGTCCCGCGAGCAATGCAAAGTCGTGGAAATCTACGGGCGTATCAGAGTGTGCAGTGAGCAACCCTCGAATGATCTGGCGGAAGTCTGCGTCGCCAACCAAGCGTATGCAAAACATAGAGACTTCTTTTTTCAGCGGAGCTGCACTTGTCTTACGGGCTCGCCGCATGCTAACGTGCGCGGTTCCAGTGATTTGAATCCGTTCGAGAAGGCAACGCGGACGAATTCGTTTCTATCCCACAGCCTAAGAGGATTCCAGCTATGAGCACACCCGTGATCGACCTCCCCGGCAAGAAAAAGCACGCGCCGTATGTGCCCGAAACCATGGAGATGAAGGAGTTCACCTTTCGCGCCTTGTTGATCGGGCTAGTGATGACCGCGATTCTCGGCTCGGCCAACGCTTATCTCGGGCTGAAGGCCGGGATGACGATTGCGGCGACCTACCCGGCAGCGGTCATCGGCATGGCGCTGCTGCGCCTGATGAAAGGTTCGCTGCTGGAAGAAAATATTGCGCGAACCGTGGGATCGATCGGCGAATCGGTGGCGGCGGGCGCTGTGTTCACTATTCCGGCGTTTGTGATGGCAGGATTGTGGCCCGGCCTTACCCGCGACAGATATTGGACTTCCGTCGCGCTGATGGTAATCGGCGGCACGCTCGGCATTCTCTTTGTGACCCTGTTGCGGCGCGTCATGGTGGAAGACGCGGACCTTCCCTTCCCCGAATCCGTAGCGGCGTCGGAGATTCACAAGGCGGGCCAACAGGGATCGCGAGCGGCAAAGATTCTGTTTGCGAACATGGGATTCGGCGGCCTTATGTACCTGCTGGGCGCGGTGAATGTGTTTTCGGCAAGCAATACTTTCCCCGTCAGCATCAGCGCCCTGGGGAAAAAGCTGTTACTGCGCACCAGCACCAATCCGAACGTCGCCACAACGATCACGGGCGGAACAACGTTGTTCACCGCGCCGGACATCAGCCCCGCGTATCTGGGCGTGGGCTACATCATCGGTCCGCGGCTGGCGGCCTTGAATTTTGCCGGCGGCGTGCTTGCCTGGGGACTGCTGGTCCCGCTTCTTACTTTCACGATCGGGCCTTACGTTCAGGCGTCGCTTCCTGCCGGACAAACCATCGCATGGCCGCTGCTGGCGCAGGCCATCTACTACTCGATCGTGCGTCCCATCGCGGTGGGCGGGATGTTGGTCGGCGCGTCCTACACGTTATTCAAGATGCGCAAGCAGTTGGGAGCGGGAATGTCACGTGCGGTTTCTGATCTCAAGAAATCTGCCGCTGCCCATGCCGCCACCAACCGCACCGAACGCGACCTGCCGGCGAAAGCGATTTTTGCGGGCGTGGCCGCGGTGATGGTCGCGATGTTTGTGCTGTATTACTTCTTCATCGGCGGCGCTGGGAATCTGTCGAGTTCGCAAGTCATCACGGGTGCGGCCGTGGCCACGGTGGTGATGGTGGTGCTCGGCTTCTTTTTCGCCGCGGTGTCGGGCAACCTGGTGGGCATGATCGGCTCCTCCAACAATCCAGTCTCGGGCTTGACGCTGTGCACCCTGGTGATCGCGGCTCTGCTCATGGTAGCTCTGGGAGTCGCCGGCACGGGCGGCGTGGCGGCGGTGCTGGGCGTGGCGGCGGTGATCTGCGTGTCGTCGGCGGTGGCGGGCGAGATGCTGCAGGATTTGAAAGTGGGCCACATCCTGGGCGGCACACCTTCGAAGATGCAGATCGGCGACCTGCTGGGCGTGGTGGTCGCGTCGCTGGTGCTGTTCTTCCCGCTCGCCGTCCTCGATAAGGCTTACCACTTCGGAAGTTCGGCTCTCCCGGCTCCGCAGGCGGGCCTGATGGCGATGCTGTCGAAAGGGATTGTGGGAGGCGACATGGCGTGGCCGCTGGTGGTCGTCGGCATTCTGTTGGGCATCGCCATGATCATGATTGAAGTGAAGAGCGTGATGCTGTTTTCGGTGGGCATGTATCTGCCGCTGGGAACGACTTTCGCGATTTTTGTGGGCGGCGTGATTCGCTGGATCACCGACAAACTGCGCGACCGCCGCGGTTTGAACGATGCCCAGAAAGCGCGTGTAGATAATGCCGGCGTGCTCACCGCCTCAGGGCTGATTGCCGGCGAGGCGCTGTGCGGGCTGGTAATTGCCGGACTGGTCGGATCAGGGAAAGATGTGACGCTGGTTCATTGGACACCTTCCGTTTGGGCTTCGCTGGCAGCGTTCCTGGTGCTGATCCTAGTGATGGTGCGGGTGCCGCTAGCCAACGCGGGCAGCCCGGACGAACCCGCGCCGCCGACGGCGATCATGTAGCTGCTCGTGTGGCGCGGGCGCCCTCGCCCGCGCTCTGCCGGCAGCAAAGAGCTGTCAACCACGAAGGACACCCTTCGCGGTTTAGTGTTCTTATGTCCATCCCTGAGAACATCGCTGCGGTGCGCGAACGGGTCGCAGAGGCCGCGCGCCGCGCGGGACGGCGTCCGGACGAAATCGCACTGATGGCGGTGAGCAAGACTCATCCGCCAGAGCGCATTCGCGAAGCCCATGCCGCCGGGCTGCGTCTGTTCGGAGAGAATCGCGTGCAGGAATTTGCCGGGAAGGCCGGCGCGCTGGTTGATTTGTCTGGAGCCGAGTGGCACATGATCGGGCACTTGCAGACCAACAAGACTGGCAAAGCAATAGAACTTTTCCACGCGGTGGACTCGGTCGATTCGGTGAAGCTAGCCGAGAAACTGGATGCGGCCGCACGTGCGGTGGGCAAGAAGTTGAGCGTGCTGATCGAAATCAACGTCGGCGGCGAGACGGCGAAAAGCGGCGTTGCGCCGGACTCGCGGGAACTGGAAGAACTGCTGTTGGCTGCACCGCGGCTCGAGGCGCTGGAATTTCGAGGCCTTATGACGGTGCCTCCGTTTACCGACGATCCCGAGGCGGCGCGACCCTACTTCCGAGAGCTCCGCGAATTGCACCATGCAATCGCTGCCCGCAAACTCCCGGCGATTGATATGGATGGGCTTTCCATGGGCATGTCCCACGACTTCGAAGTAGCGATCGAAGAAGGCTCGACCTGCGTGCGGGTCGGCACCGCGATCTTTGGGGAAAGAAAAGCTTCACAGCAAAGTTAACCACGGAGGCACAGAGACAGAGAGAAAACCAAAACGCCCTTCTCTCTGAAGTCTTCTCTGTGTGTCCGTGGCTCCGTGGTGAAATCATGCTCCTGATTCACGAAACCACCGATGGGGCCACTTTCGCCGTCAAAGTCCATCCCCGCGCGAAGAAGAACGCCATCACCGGCGAACTTGGCGATGCGTTGAAAGTCTCCCTGACCACTCCTCCCGTGGAGGGCCGGGCAAATGAAGCCTGCATCGAATTCTTTGCCAAACTTTTGAAGGTGCCGCGATCTTCCGTTACCATTGCCTCCGGCCAGGCCAGCAGGAACAAGGTCATTCGCGTCGCCGGGGTGACCGGCCAGTACGTCCGAGATCGCTTATGCGGTTAATCGCGGACGGGGGCGCCCGCGCCACGTAACATCAGGAGCCACTTTGACCTTCTCGCAACGCTTCGAGGAAATCCGCACCGGGTTCGAGCGGCCATTCTGGATCGCGAATATCACCGAAATTTTCGAGCGGCTTGCCTACTACGGGGCGTTTGCTTCGCTGGCTTTGTACCTGCAGGAGCAGCTGAATTTCTCCACCGAGCAAACCGGCACGCTGACAGGCATCTTCGGCGGCATGGTGTGGTTTCTCGCGATTTTCGGCGGGGCAGCTGCCGACCGCTTGGGCTTCCGCCGCGCTCTTTCGGTCGCCTATCTCATTCTCGGTGCCTCGTATTTCCTGATCGGTTCGATCGGGGCGTCGTGGCTGGCGCCCGTGCGCAACGCCGTGCCCCTGGGGCTGTTTGTCGGCTTCATCCTCATTCTTCCGGCGCTCGGAGTAGCGCTGGTCAAGCCTTGCGTGGTGGGCACGACGGCCCGCGCCTCAAAAGAAAACGTCCGCTCCATCGGCTACTCGATTTACTACACGATGGTCAACATCGGCGGCGCCGCCGGGCCCTACTTTGCTTCGTGGGCTCATCGCCATTTGGGTGTCGAAAATGTTTATCGCGTGGCCGCGCTCAGTGTCTTCGCGATGTTTTTCGTAGTCCTGCTTTTCTTCCGTGAGCCACGCAAGGCCGGCGATGCACCGCCGCCCTCGATCGCAACGGTGGCGCGGAATTTCTGCGTGGTGTTGGGAAACTACCGGCTGGTCTTGCCCATATTGCTGGTTGCATTGGTGCTACGGATCGCTCTGTGGGTGCATCCGGCGTGGGGAGTGCCGTGGTGGATCTGGGCCGGCTTGCTCGCGATTATGCTGGCGGGCATCAGCCGGTTTATGTGGTTCCTCGTGATCTTCACGGGCTATTGGATTGTGTTCTGGCAGCAGTACATCAGTTTGCCCGGGTTCATTCACGGCTACATCAACCCTCACGCTGACGTCGAAATGATTCTGGTGGTCGACGGGTTGACCGTGATCTGTCTGACTCTGGCGGTGAATTTCCTCACGCGCAAGGTGCCAGCGTTTGCCGCCGTGATTCTGGGCACGGTGATCACGTCGCTTTCGTGGTTGATCCTCGCCTTCCGGCCGACGATCTGGGGCGCGGTCTTCTCGCTGTTTTTCCTGGCGCTGGGTGAAATCATTCAGGCGCCGCGCTACTACGAATACATCTCGCGGCTTGCGCCTCCGGGGCAGCAGGGGACGTACATGGGATTTGCCTTCGTACCGATCGGCATCGGATCGCTCATCGGCGGACCGTTTGGCGGATTCCTGCTGCATCACTTTGGCGAAGTCCAGCACCGGCCGGCAATGATCTGGTTTTGGATTACTGGGATAGGGCTGGCGACGGCAGCACTGCTATGGATTTATGACCGGTTAGTGCGGCGAGACAAAAGCGTCGCGGCTTGACTTCGCTCCCCGCCGGTGGGATCATTCGCCCCCAGCAAGTGAAACCAAAAGGAGGCTCTATGCCACATTACCTGCATCAAGTCGCGTATTCGCGCGAGGGGTGGGCTTCTCTGTTGGCCAATCCGCAGAACCGCATTGAAGCCGTGCGGCCTGCAATCGAAAAACTGGGAGGAAAGATCGAAGCTGCCTGGTTTTCCTTCGGAGACTACGATGTCGTCGTGATTGCAGAACTTCCCGACAACGTGAGCGCTGCAGCAATCGCCATGGCGTTTGCCGGAGGCGGAGCCTGCAAGTCGGTGCAGACCACACCGCTGATTTCTCCGGAAGAAGCACTGCAGGCCCTGAAAAAGGCGGGGGAATGCGGGTATCGGCCTGCGTCGGCCCAGGCACGCGCGGCTTAACCAACGACCAGCAAGATGGGGCCAGGGCGGCCTCCGCAGGCCGCCTTTTTTGATGACCTCTTGATTTCGATGCCCTCCCGCAAAACCAGACCGGCGGAGATTGCGGCGCAGATCCGACACGCGTTGAAAGATGGTGGCTCGGCCGAGCACGCCGCCGGAGTGCAGTGGTTTTTCAAAGAAGAGATCAAGTCACACGGCTGGTACACGGGCGATTTGCGGCGCGCTATGCGACGCTGCCGCCGCGACATCTTGCGGAAGCACGACTTCAATTTTCTCGTGGGTGTCGCCGACAAACTATTCTCCGGCAAGGTGCTCGAGGAAAAAGCTGCTGCGGTGTTTCTGCTTGAGAAGATGGATGCGCAGTGTGGCAACCGCGAGTTCCGCATGTTCGATTCATGGCTGAACCGCATCAGCAGCTGGGCCGATCACGACGGGCTGGTGCACTGCCTGATCGCGCCGATGGTGGCTGCGAAGCCGGCTCGGATCAAGAATGTTTTTCGCTGGGCGAAGTCGCCGAAACGGTGGCACCGGCGGGCGAAAATGCTCTTTCCCGAGATCGTGAAGCTTTCCGACTCGCTGCTCTCCGACCACGACGACATGGTGCAGAAGGGCCTGGGCTGGCTGCTGCGAGAAACGGCAAAATACGATCCGAAGCGCACCGTACCGTATCTAATGAAGATTCGCGGGCGGGCTCCGCGGCTCGTATTGCGGACCGCGTGCGAGCTTGCTCCTTCCGGAATTCTCGGTAAAGGTTGTTCGTCACAGGAATTGCGATTCTTTTTGTGGAAGGCTGTGGAAAAAGGGTGGTGGCCGCAATCGGGCCGAGTCCGGATGCGAAAAGTGTCCAATACCAGCGGGACGGTGACTGATCTCATCGGCGCGGGCGCGCCCACCCTTCGAAAATCGCGAAGGGTGGGGCAGCCTCTGGTCGTGATGACGCTGGCGAGTAAAACGATAAGGTGGGCCAGCCCCCGGAAGGTAGTGGGTCAGTTCAAACGTTTAGAGTGACCCCAGTCATGGAGGCTGGGATTGTCAATCACGTGTGGACCTTGGAAGAACTGGTTTTCATGTTAGATACGCCATCACCCTTTCATTCGGCCTAAAATAGTAAAGCCCTGATTCGCGGCCAGGTCCTTTTGTAAATTCGTAATAGGGAGATTTGGCAGTGCACTCCCAATAGCAGCGTATCGCAGGAGTGTGCTCATTCAAAGTGGGAACACTCAAGACAATCGCCGACGCACTGATTAAGGCATATCACGCATCTCCTCGATTTATGGCCGTTATGTGTGTAGTCTGCGCCGTGTTGCTATTCCTGCCAGCGCGTTTCCTTGGCTTGCTGTCGGTGGAACCCGTCTTATCTCACTACCGACCACATGTCGGCATGGCCTTTGTTTTTTTCTTGGTGATGACGATTTCTTATCCCACATCAAAGGCGTGGAATTGGTCCTCCTCAATCGTTCGTCGCCACTCATTACACAAACACAGGATCGCGAGATTGCACGCTCTGGACAACCGAGAAAAGAAAATTCTCAAGGGGCTTGTCGGGGAGAACATATGAGCTGCCTACTATGATTCCTTTGACCCTACAGTTCTAGGCCTCATAAGATGCAGCATTATGACGTGGGCGACTTCCATCATACCTACGCGGAGTGCGCCCGCAAGCATTACGGAATGGGCGTGGGACTATTTACGCCAACACCCAGAACTGCTTGAATGAGCAACAGTCGCGAATTCAAACTGACCCACTACCCCCCGGAAAGCGGAGCTGCACGTCAGAGAAGTCGCTTGATACCATCGTCCCGGCACGCATTGTTGTCCCCCGTAAAAACTCGGCGTGTCAAAGGTGGAACACCCGGAATCATGGTTTGCCCATCTCTCGCGCGCAATGGGACAATACAAACATATGCAAAAATCGCTCACGATTGTGTGTCAACTATTCGCGGCTGGGATAATGCTGCTGGGCCATGCCCCGGCGCAGCAGACTCCGGCAGTCCCACCTCAACCCAGTCAACCCGCTTCCACCCAGGCGGCTCCGGCCAAAACGCAGAAGGCTCCAGCAGCCAAGAAGACTCCCGTGACCACGAAAAGTGCAACCGCTCTAACGCTCAAGACCCAGAAAGAAAAGGCGAGCTATGCCTTGGGGATGAAGATCGGAGGAGATCTTCGGAAGCAAGGCGTGAATACGGCGGTGGATCCGGCGATCGCGGCGCGAGGATTCAAGGACGCTCTGGCCGGCAGCAAACCGCTGCTGACCGAAGACGAGGAGCGCGCCGCTCTCACGCAACTGCAGACTGAGGTCCGCGGGAAACAGGAAGCGAAGGCGCACGAGGCTGGGGCTGCGTCCCGCACAGAGGGTGAGGCATTCCTGGCAGCCAACAAGAGTAAAGAAGGAGTGGTGACATTGCCGAGCGGTCTGCAGTACAAAATCCTGACGGCGGGGACGGGACCGAAGCCCACGGCGGCCGATACCGTGTCCTGTAACTATCGCGGGACGCTGCTCAACGGCAAGGAATTCGACAGCTCGTACAAACGCGGCGAGCCGACATCGTTTCCAGTGGGAGGAGTGATCAAAGGTTGGACGGAAGCGCTGCAATTGATGCCGGTGGGATCGAAGTGGCAGCTGTTCATCCCTGCGGATATGGCGTATGGCGACCGGGGCGCAGGGGGCGACATCGGCCCGGGAGAAACTCTGATTTTTGAAGTGGAGTTGCTGTCGATTGGGGAGCAGAAGAAGTAGGGCCGCTGTCAGCTATCAGCTATCAGCTTTCGCAATGCTAAGGATTACCGTTGTTAAGAACTCACGATTGGCCGTCTGCAAATCAGCAGGCGGCCTTATTTTTGGTTGGCATGCCGTTCTCTTCAAGGTCGGTCTCTCTAAAGCCTGATTGCTGCGCCGCCGATAGAGATGGCAGCGACGAGGGAGAACAAGGTGAAAATTCTCTTAGTGGAGGACAGCAAGCCCATCCGACGGGAGAATGAATCCGCTTTGCACAAAGCAGGATATGAAGTGATCTGCGCTGAAGATGGGGAGACTGCGCTGCAGCTGGCGCAAGCGCAGCAACCTGACCTGATTCTGCTCGACATGATCTTGCCCAAGCTGAGCGGACCGGAGGTATTACGGCGTCTGAAGAGGGGACGCCTGACGGCCGCGATTCCGGTGGTGGTGGTCAGCAGTCTCTCGGAGAGGAACCGGCAGAAGTTGCTGGAAGCTGGCGCGGAGGAATATCTGGAAAAGAATTTGCTGATGCCCGGGCAGGGAATCAATCTGTTGCCGCAGGCGTTGCAGAACGTGATTTGCCGCATCAACCGGAAACGCGGAGTCGCCTTTTCCAACATTCCTTTGCACGAGTGAAGAGCATACTGAGAACTGCTCTTTCGGAATCGCGTGCTCACGCACACATTGAAGGCGCTATAGAGCGTGATGCAAGTGTTCTTCCGCAGAAAGATTGGCGCCCGCCAGGAGCAGCAAGCCCGAGAGAAACGCCCAGAACATCATGCTCACGGAGAGCGCGAACGGGCCGTAGACCTCCTGAAAATTCAGCCAGGGCAGAGCCAGGATATAGGCATATTTCAAAGCTTCCGAGAGCAACCCCATGATGATGGCCGCGGGTAACACGGCCCGCGCCGGGACTTTGCCGTTGGGCAGCAGCCAGTAGATCAGGAAGAAGATAGCGATACTGGCGGCGATGGCGAACACTTTCATCGTCAGAAATCCCACCAGGCGCACGAAGCCCGTGCCGTAGCCGCGCAGCAGGAACTCCATAAACGCAACCGGGCCCGCGGTTAGCGCAATCGAGAGCAAGGCCAGGACGCCGCAGGCAAAGGCCAATCCGAGCGAGATCAATTGATTGCCCAGGTAGGAGCGATTGTTCTCAAAGCGCCAGATGCGGTTGAGCGCAACTTCGAGCGGCAAGAAAACGCCGGACGAAGTCACCAGCAGAATGATCAAGGAGACAACCTGCACGCGCTGCCGGGAATTGACCATGGCGTTGAGGTTGCGGATGACAAAGTCCTGCCCGGCAGGCAGGTAGTCGCGCAGCAGTTGCAGGACTACGTCGTACATAACGCGCGAATGAAAGACGCGGCGGATGAGGGTCATCAGCAGGACGACGAAAGGGAAGAAGGACAGGATGGAATTGGCCGCGACCGAGAAGGCGAAGGTGTGGACTTCGGTCCGCATCAGATATTTGACGGTGGAAAGGACCAGGCCTTGGGAAGGGCGCGGCGCGGGGCGCACAGGACGCTGCCGTATGGCTTCGGCTTTGGGGAGCGTCGAAATGGGCGGGTCTGCCACAGGACATTTCATCGTAGCAGAGGGCGGCCAGGGGGTTGGCAATCCAAGGTTTCAGGCGTGGTTACCGAGGTATTTCTTTATCTTTGTTAAAGTTATCGGGAATTTAGTGGTAGTGACCCATGGTCATATTACGAATCCCTTCTAATTTTTGTTGCGAATCGTTTTAATAGCCCTTATTATCGGGGGCTCAATACCGGGGGGTGGTCCGGTGGTGAGACCAGTAAGTGGTTGACGTGGTAGGGTGTGGTGGAAACGCGCCAAATTGTCGGACTCCGGAAGTTCACGCAGCGGATGCACATCGCGGCGGAGAACTGAGGAGTCTTTTCTTTTTTTGGAGTAGTTCCTTCTACACATCGTAATACGCAACCGAAAGTTCTACCGGATTCTTTGAGGGGGGCTTCGGGCGACCGGAGCTACGATCGAGAATGCCGGAGAACTATTCTTCGCGATTGTGAAAGGAGTAGTTGCCGTGAGAGAGAAAGGTACAGTCAAGTGGTTCAACGGGGCGAAAGGATATGGATTCATCCAGCGCTCCACGGGGGAAGATGTATTCGTGCACTTCTCTGCCATCCAGGAGAACGGCTACCGCACGCTCAACGAGGGCGAGACCGTGGAGTTTGATCTGCTGAAGGGCCCCAAAGGCTTCCAGGCGGCAAACGTCGTGCGCGCCTAAACTGCGAACCATTTTCAGAACCCTCCTGCCCCCCAGCAGGAGGGTTTTTGGTTGGACGGAATTGGAAGAAGGAGCGTAGCAGACGAGGAAGATCGGGTCGTGACCTGCAAATTCCCGATACTCTTTAAACTTCTTAGACCGAAGGTGCATCTCAGATCGGGACACTTTTCTGGGACCTGCAAGCACCCCGGTGACCTGTCCTGCCTTATTGGGGCGCGTTATAAGGAGGACTATGGAATTCCCTGCCAAAGGAGCGCCGTTATTGCTTCTGTTCTGCCTGGTCGCTTTACAGGCAGCGGCAGGGCAAGAAGAGCGGGGAAGGCCGAACGGCCCGAAGTTGGTCGCGCGCGAAGATGCTGACCTGGGGCAGAGGTCGCATGAGGCTCGGCTGCTGACTCGAGCCGAGGGTTCGGCGATTGTGCGTGTAGCAATGGATTCTCGCCATCATGCGCGTTCCGCTTATGATTGCTCCCACTTTGTCCACGGACTATATCAGAGCGCTGGTTTCCCTTATGGGTACGCGAGTTCTTCGGAACTCTACGCGGGGATCGCCGAATTTCGGCGAGTGGCCAGTCCGCAGGCTGGCGACTTGGCCGTATGGCCTGGACATGCTGGGATTGTGATCAATCCCGTTCAGCATTCCTTTTTGAGCGTGCTGCATTCGGGACCCGGCGTCGACCGATACGATTCACCGTATTGGAAACGTCGGGGACGACCTCGTTTCTTTCGCTACGTCGAAGCGGTTCCAAGTGGAGTGTTCTCCAGTTCGCTTAGGACTGCCAGCCTGAGGCCCATCGCAAGCAAAACGGAACCTCACGAGCCGGCTGCGGAGCTAGTGCCTGATGAGACAGGATCCAGGCTTGCGGAAACGCAACCCGTGAGCACAGCGACTTTTGGTAGTCCTACGGTGCATTCCGTTCGTCCCAAGCCCGAACAGGTGAACGCTGCGTTCCTGCAAGCATGCACAGACTTAGAGCAAAACCTTCGTGGCCGTGACCTCTTCCGGTCAGATCAATCACTGATTGTGTTCGATCAGTTCGAAGTGAGGAAGGTACACCTCACTGGGAACGAAGGCTGGGCAGAGGTTCAGATCGATGAAGTGGTTTCTCTCACGGGCAGTAAAGCAGACGTGCACAAGCGTTCGGAACGGCAACGGTGGCCTCTGAATCGCCGCGGGAATGCAAGTTGGGAACTGACGCCGTCGCAGAACGCTCTCTACCTTCCTCCACAGGTAGCCGAGCGCATCCTGGCACACGAACTCACGCAACTCACCGAAGACAGTCTGGACACAGACAGCAGGACCCAGGAGAAGGCTGAGTTGGCGCGAGTTCTTAATGCACTGCTCGGAAAATAGCCGCCCCAAAGGCTTCCAGGCGGCGACGTTGTGCGGGCGGGTTTTTTGCTGGGAACACAAACTTCCTTACGCTATCGCACATGGCATCTACCCTTTGCGGCGGAGGCCTACAGCTTGAAGGGCGGACGCGGATTATCGGGTGTTGCGGTTCTGGAGCTCGGGAGAGGGATTAATTCGTAGTTTACCGCATTTCCAGCGAGACTAAATCTCCGTCCTTGGCTCCACCGGGCTTGTAGTTCACGGTGACCTGGCGGTCTCGCCAGTCGCAGGAAAAATCATCGGCACCAATCAAAAGCAGAGACTTGTAGTCGGTGGCGCGTAGTTTCAGCGTCGCGTGCTCGGAGGTGACGGTCAGCACGGCGGCGGGGGTCTGCGAGCAATCGACCGCGATCAGGCGGCCTTTGAAGAACTTGGTGGGACGCTTGTCCCCCGGTTCGCCGGAGGGCGTTGAGTTCTCGGCGGCGGCGCGCTTGGCGGCGTCTTCCTCCAGCACATCGAAGGGCGACTTCTGCGGGGCGAGTTTAGGTTGCGCCCTGCTTCCCGCGTTCACCGGGATGCCGTATTTGCGCTCGGTTCCGGCCTGCTCGATGAGTTCGCGGGCAAGCGCGGCAATTTGGGGATTGCCGCTGGTTTTCAGCCGCTCGAGCAGAACGTTGGCCGTCTCCCATTTCTTGCTAGCAACATAAATTTGAGCCAGGTGATAGACGTAGCGCTCATCGCGCGGACTCAGACTGATGGCGGCGCGTTCGGCCTGCAGAGCGGCGGCAGGGCCTCCGCCGGCGTTGCGGGCGACAGCCAGCAGATCGTAGGCGTCGGCGAGTTCGGGATACCAATCGAGCACGCCCTTAAGGTCGAGCATCATGTTGGGCAGGCCTTGTATTTCGGAATGGCTAACCTGCGCGATGCGGTACTTAAGCACGGACACGTAATAGCGCAACCACAGGTCGCGCGGATTGAGGGCGGAGGCGTCCCGGAGTTCGGCCGAGGCCTCTGCGAATTCGTTGTGCTGGATGTGGTCCCAGGCAAGTACACGATGGGCCAGAGCGTTGCCGATCGCATTGCTGGGAAGTTGGTCGGGATCTTCGCTGGGTCGCTTCTCTTCTTTTCTGGCTTCGAATTTCTTATCGGCCGCGGTGGGGGCGGTGGCCAAGGCGTGCAATTCCTGCAGGCCGAGGTCGCGGCGCTCGGGGACGCGGATTGCAACCTCAAAGTAAAGGGCGCGCGCATCGGCCTCGGGCAGAGGCTTCGATGTGATGGCCGAATCTTCCGGCGCTACGGGAACGGGGAAGCGGTAAGCCTGGCCGGGCGTGGGATTCGCAGCAGAAGCGGGGTTCGAATTAGTTTGCCGGGTGGCATCGACCGCGGCGAGCAGCGCGGTCTGACTGTGGAAGTAATCCTTCACCGCCTGTTCCAGTTGCGCGGAGTTCATGCCGTAGGCTTTCTGAATTGCATCTTCCACCGGGACGTGCTGGTTCAGGACCAGGTCGAAGTAGGCTCCAGTCTCGGGCAACTTCTGTTCGTGAAGCAGGTAGTGCATCACGATCCACGATTCCGCATAGTAGAGCGTGTGGCGGTTGCCTTCGTTACGACTCGAAGTGTCGTGCTTCATCGTGAAGAGGTCTGGCAGGGAAAGCCAGACTTGGGCGCCGAGCAATTCGGTGAAGGATTTGGGCGGATGCGTCTCGCGCTGGTTGCCGAGCAAATCCTGTGTCGCTGAAGGGAGAAGCTCGGGGTCGCTGCCGAGTTCGACCTGTTTGTTGTCGACGCGAATGGAGCTGAAATATTCGGCTAGGCCTTCGTCGAACCATCCTTGCGCAGGAGGATAGTTGTAATTCAGCAGCATCCCGGCGAAGTCGTGCGCGACGGCGCGCCAGGACTCCACTTCGAACAGGTTCAGCACGATGAAGTCCTGATCTTCGCCGGGGAGAAAGAATCCGGGGACGCTGATGGGCTGGCCTTGGCGCAGGGGAGCAACCTGATAGTAGGACTTGTCATTGTTGAAGGCGAGGATGGTCAGCGGGACTGACTGGTTGAGGCGCTCCTTCCCCAGCAGAGTGGCGAAGACGGCGCGCATCTGCTCGAAGCGGAGGGCGACTTCGCGGCCTTTCTTGTCGCCGGCGTCGGTGATGACGGTGAAGTGGGCGGAGTGGACTTCGAGCCAGGGGGAGGGTTCGGCGGCTGCGGCTGGGCTTGAGCACAGGAACAGCCCGCACAGCGTGAGGCAGAGCGCGATGGCGCGGGTGCGGGGCATTGTGCCGAGGAAAGGAAATGCTCTTAAGGGAAATGCTACCACGATGGTTTGGGTGAGTGTTGTTTTGTGGTTTGCAGGGCCGCCGTTTCGGCGGCTCTCGCGTAGTGTCCGCCCTAACTGCGAGGGCAGGATGCCGGCGTACCAAGGGGCTTATAATTCCCGTGAATGTTTATCGGCTCGGGAGACCGGATTTGTATTCTTTGCTTCAGCGTGGTGCTGCTCTCGGCTCCAGTTGTCGCTTCTGTTTCCGGATCTTCCTGGAACGGCGTGCTGAGTGATGATGCGGGCAAGCCCGTGGCTGCGGCAGTCGTCAAACTGCACTCGACATCGGGAGGTCGTGACTACACAGCTACGACTGCGTTGAACGGAAAGTTCGCGTTCGCCGACATCGCCGGGAGCACCTACGAAATTTCCGTGAAAATCGCCGACAAGGAGTGGAAGGCCGCAGCTTCCTTTGTGGTCAAAGACGCAGCCATCCTTACCATGGCGCTGCAGCTTGGTTTGAAAGCGCAGGAGCTCCGTGTCGTCTCCTCCACCGGAGAGGTTTCCACGCAGGCCAGCGGGGGTGAGCATCTATCCAGCGCCGAGGTTTCGAGTCTGCCGCTCAATGCGCGTGACTTCAGCAAGTTGCTGCTGCTGGCGGCCGGCACGATGACGGACGCAAATGGCGCCGCCAATTTTACGCAGCAGTTTGCGGTGAATGGTCAACGCGGCGTGGCCACCGTTTTTGCCACGGATGGTTTCGACACCACCGATCCGGAACTCGGCGGGGCGACGTTTTCTAATTTCAACGTGGATGCGATTCAGGAGGTGCAGGCCAATTCAGGAGTGATGCCGGCTGAGATCGGACACGGAGCGGCGAGTTTTACGAATGTGATGACGAAATCAGGAGTCAACCTGGTGCACGGGAGTCTGTTCGAATTCCTGCGCAACGCTTCGTTCGACGCGCGTAACTACTTCGATTACAAGGATCCGGCCGGCCACCGGCGCATCCCGCCGTTTGTGCGCAATGAATTTGGATTTACCAACGGAGGGCCGGTGGTGCTGCCGGGAATCTATGACGGGCGCAATCGGACGTTTTATTTTGGCGAGTACCAGGGGTTTCGGCAGGTGCTCGGAACCACGCAAGTATTGCCCGTGCCCACGGCTGCGGAGCGGCAGGGAGTCGACACCCAGACATTTCCTGGCGACACGCTGACGGTTCCGGTGAACGCGGCGGTTCTGCCCATACTTAATCAGTACCCTTTGCCGAACCAGCCTTCGGGAGCCTTTGGCGATCGCACGTATGCAACGTCGTCGAAGATTGTCACGCGCACGGACCAGTTCTCGGTGCGAATTGACCATCAGATATCGAACAAGGCCTCGCTGCTGACGCGGTTCAGCTTGAATCAGGTGACGGGGCCGCTGACCAATCCCGACCAGACGGCGATCGACCCCAGTTTCGGAGTGCAGTTCTTTGATCACCAGCGCAACGCGGGCGTGAAGTACACGCGGACGATTACTCCGCATCTGATTTCCGAAACTTCTCTGGGCTACATTCGCAGCACGCCGTTTTTTCCAGCGACCAACCACACGCAGCCGGGGATTGGTTTCGCCGACGGATTGTTCCAGGGATTCAATTCCGCGGCCGGTTCGATTTTCGGGTCCTACAGCAATCTTTTTCAGTTCAAGCAGGACATGGCGCTCGCGCACGGCTCGCATGCATTCAAGTGGGGAGTGGAGATACGGGTCAACCGCGATTCCACGATTTTTGGAACGAATCCGAATGGAGCATACGCGTTTGGCGGAGGTACGGCATATTCGCCGGTGTTGATCAAATCGGCGAGCGGAACGCACGATATCCAAATCGGCGATCCGCTGCCGGATTCGCTGACTGGATTGCTGACTGCGACGCCATTCTCCTACAGCATTACGGCGGCGGCCAGCATTACACCGGTGGGCGACAAGTTCGATGAGGCGGGCGTTCGGCGCGAAGCTTACAATTTTTATTTTCAGGACGCGTGGAAAGCGACTCCTCAACTCACGGTCAACTACGGATTGCGCTACGAAGTGAACAGCCGTATTCATGAGGCGACCAAGCGTACGTCGCTTCCGATATTCATCGGGGCAGATGGCAAGCCTGCGTCTTACGGAGATCGTACGGCTAAGCAGATTCTGCTGATCAATCCGCAGCCTCCCTATGATCAGGATTGGAATGGATGGGGACCGCGCCTGGGTCTGGATTATGCAGTCGGCAAGCACACCGTTCTGCACGCTGGCGGGGCCATCACCACGATGATTCCCAACTTGTGGCAGGATAATTTTCTTACGGCGGCGATTCCCTTCGTGTTCGCTCCGTACATCACTGCGTTGCCGGGAGTTTCAGTTCCGTTTCAAGATACGTTCGTGCCGGAGAACCTGCCGACTGCCTACAATGTCCAGGGGCAACCAATTTTCGCAACTGGCAGGACGCAGGATGTTCCGGCGAATACTGAGATCGATTTGCCGCGATTCCAGAATGATCTGACTGCGCTCACGCCCGGACACCAAATACAGTTGCTCTCCATATCCGGCATCGCCAAGAACTTCGGCAACGGCTACATCGGGACCTGGACCGCGGGCGTCGATCATGACTTTCGCGACGTGAAGGTCAATGTTTCGTATGTAGCTACTACAGGGATTCACTTGGCGAGGGTTTATAACCCGAACAGTTACAGCGGAGCCGACCCGGCGCACGCGCCATTCACGGAGTTCAACTCGGCCGGGCAGGCGACCGGAGGCTATGGACAGGAACTGCTGATCACCAGCGGTTCGCACTCGACTTATCACTCGCTGCAGAGTAGCGTGACCAAGAACTCGGCCCGGGCCGGGTTGGGACTGCAGGCTAGCTACACGTATTCGAAGTCGATTGATGATACGAGCGCGGTGCTGGGTGGGCTGTTTGGCACGGCGGGAGTGATTCTGCAGACGCTGCCGCAGGATCCGTGGAATCCGTCCGCGGAAAAAGGTCCGTCCACGTTCGACGTGACCCACGTTTTTTCGGCGAGCGTGATTCAGTTGCTGCCACTGGATCGCGTTGGCTTTCTGCGGCCTCTGGGCAGACCACTCACCAAGGGTTGGCAGGTTCTCAATATTACGACGCTGACGACGGGATCTCCGTTCAGCGTGTATTCGGGGATTCAGCAGACTGGCGCCGGCGCGGGTGGAACAGATCGGCCGGACATGGTCGCGATGCCGCATTTTTCAACGAGCCGGGCGGCGCGCGACGACTACTTCGGGCTGGGCGCGAACAACGCGTCATTCTTTAATATTCCGATCAATGTTCCGGGCGGGACGGGACCGAATCATGGGCGCTTCGGCACGATGGGGCGCGACGCGTTTCGCGGCCCGGGGTATCACGATTTTGATTTCGCGCTGATCAAGGACACTCCCTTCGGGCATCGCGGAAACGCAGAGATGGGGACCGTGGAATTTCGCGCGGAGTTTTTCAACGTGTTCAACATCGTGAACTTCGGGCTGCCGTCGAACATTGTGCGCGGGAGCGGATTCGGAATCATCAGCAAGACGGCGGGAACGTCACGGCAGATCCAGTTCTCGCTGAAGGTGATTTACTGAAGCACAAGAAGAAGAGCTGAATCGAAATCCGAGCGCGCGATCTCGCGCGAAACCGGACGAGTAAATGATCGAGGTGAGCGCCGGGCATTTCTACTGCGGCAGAACGACCAGGTTCTGCGGGCTCGTAATTGTGTAGGGCGATCCCGGGGCTTGACTATTGCTTGCCGGGGTAATGGTGAAGACCAACAGCTTCCCCGCGGTTTGGCCAATGGCGTACAGATGGTTATCCTTGTCCCAGAACATCTGATCTACCTCGTCCGTGGTAAGCAGCCCGGTGTAGGGTGTGATCGGGTCCGCGCCATTGAAATGGAACACCTGTAAGCCCGCTGGCCCGGCGATTGCCAGAAGGTCACCCGATGGGGACATGGAAAGAGCGGTCAGCGAATTAGCCGAGTCGCTGGTGGCCAGGGTGGTGGGCATATTCGAATAAGTGCTCGTCGTGGTCAGGTTTCCCGAGCTGTCCGCGGTATAAGTGGCGAGTTGGTAGGGGCCGGCTGGCTGGAAAGAGGAATCGCTAATCGGTTGTACGGGGACAGCTACATGATTCGTGGAATCGGCGGCGGCCCGAAAGGGACAGTAAGATTGCCCCGGCTCCGCAATCGGCATCGCCGGGTTGACGTCCGGATTGAGGGCCAAAGCCGTCAGCGTTCCGTCGCTATTTCGCCTTAACCCGAAGATCTCCTCGTACCAGTGATAGCAACTCGCGCCATAGGCGTACTGATTATTCCCCAGGAAGCTCAACGGGACGTCAAATAACGGGGTAGTAGTAGCAGTAACTCCGAGATAGCTCAGTTCGCCTGTGGAAGGGTCGACGCCGAAAGATTGATAGGCGTTGTTAGCGCAGTCGCTATACACGTCCAAGTCATATAGAGTGGCGTCGGTACGGTCGAGGAACAGGCCATCGGGACCACCACAGTCCCTACCATTTAAATCCCGACTGTTGAATTGCTGTGCATTGATCGAGGCGACTTGTTGGAAGGCGCCGTCGGACGCAATGGAGTACGAGTAGATGTCAACCCCGTCTGAGCCAAATAGATACTTCCCGTTTGTTGCCTGCAGGCCAGCACTCGCTGAGAAGGGCGAGCCCGCAACGGGAGTGAGCGTTCCATCCGAGGCCGCGGCATAGGCGTAAATTTCGACGTTGTTGCTGTTGGTGTTGGGACTGGTTGAAATATAGACATAGGCGTCGGGCGAACCGCCCGTTTGGATCGCCGGATTGATCGTGATCGAAACCGAGGCGTTGGCATTGTTGTAAGCAGAGGTGTCGGTCGGAGTAAATGCTACGGAAAGCACATGCGTCCCAGAGGCAAGCACCGTACCCGCCGGAGGAGTGTAGACAAAATTGCCCGGAACGTTGGCAGTCGCGTCCAACTGGGTCGCGCTGAGAGGCGTTGGATTCGTGATTGGCGAAGGCGGCGACCACGTAATTGTCGGCGAGAGCTTGCTGGAAGGAGGCCCGCCGCTTCCCGAGCCCCCTCGATTTCCGCTGGAAGCCACACCTGAACAGGAACTGAGAGTTGCCGCCATGAGCGAAACGGCTAGCGTAAGCAGAGCAAATGGCCACGAAAGCCTGGTGCGCATGGCCATCTCCTTGGGTAAACAGAAATTCAATGTCGCTTGGATGTTTCACCGGGAAGAGTGGTTGCCGTGGCTGATTACAGAGTGCAAGTCGGAATACGCGCCGGCCCTGAAATCGTGGGAACTTCCTCGGAAGAGCATCCGTAGTGTCAGAGGGGTTCTCTGCCTATGCGAAGACTGGGGGTTCTGCTAGTTCTGCTGGTAGCCGCGCTCTCGGCCGCTCAAGACTCGCAACCCGAGCAGGCAAATGTGCCGCTGACAGCCGATGCCGTCATGGCCCGCGTGGCTGCGAACCAGGACCGCAGCGAAGCCCTGCGCAAACAATACGTATACCGCCAGCACATCCATATCCTTACGCACAAACCCAATGGCAGAGTACTGCGCGAAGAGACCGCCGACTATGACGTCGTTCCGACGCCCGATGGAACTCAGAAAGAACTCAAACTGCTCACTGGCCGCTACTGGAACAAGGGGAAGTACGAGACGTTCCAGGGAGAGCCCGTTCCCGATTCCGGCAGTCTCGATGGCGGTTTGGTCCACGACTTTCGCGAGGATCTGTCAAACGAGAAGACGAAAGACGGATTGGCGAAAAACCTGTTTCCCCTGACCAGCGAGGAGCAGAAGGACTATGAGTTCGAACTGCTGGGGCAGGAAGCGCAAGAGGGGCGCAGCGTTTATCACGTCGGCTTTCGACCGAAGGACAAGAACGAGATCACTTGGGCGGGCGAGGCGTACATTGACGCCGCGGAGTTTCAGCCGGTGCGAGTGTTCACCAAACTGTCGCGTCGGATTCCATTTATGGTGCGCACAATGCTGGGCACCGATGTGCCGGGGGTGGGGTTCAACGTCGTGTACAAGCGGCAGGAGGACGGAGTTTGGTTTCCCGCTACTTTCGGGACGGAGTTCCGGATTCACGTGTTGTTCTTCCTCAACCGGCAGGTCTCGATCGCGCTGGAAAACTCGGGGTTTGAGCACACCCACGTGGAGAGCCGGATGAAGGTGGTTGGTCCGGTGGAGTGAGCGACGAAAAAGGGGCGACGTCATCCGAGCGGCCGAGACAGAACACAATCAAACAGAAGCTGCGGGTGGTGAGTCGGGGTGTGAGAAAGGCCACGGGCGCGCCGCGCGCGCAGGAAACTTCTTGACAGTGCACTGGCCGTGGATGCCTAATTTCGCATCTATGTTGAGCGCTTTCTCATTCATGAAAGCGTTTTCAGTCTTTGAGTTGGTGATCGAAACCACATCCGGATGAAGTTCTTTGCCGGATCAGCCGACTCCATGAAGAGTCGCGGACTGCTCCCGAGAAGGAGAAAGTATGTCCTCCCGCTGGTCTCAAACAACTAATTCAAGCATCGTCTGCGGCATTCTAGCCGCCATCATTTTGTGGTTGCCAGGCGCACCCCTTATGGCGCAAGTGACTTCCGGAACCATCTCCGGCCGCGTGCAAGACGCCACTGGAGCCGTTATCAGCGGCGCGGCTGTGACCGTTTCGAACCCAAGCAACGGACTCACGCGCCAGATCACGACGTCGGACTCGGGCGAGTTCGTGGCTCCCAATCTTCTTCCCGGCACGTACAACATCACGGTGGAGGCGCCCGGCTTCAGAAAGGTGGAATCTACGGGGTTTGTGCTGAGCGCGGCGGGCAAACTGGACGCCGGCAACCTGGTGCTTCCCGTAGGAGCTGCCACCAACGAAGTAACGGTTACCGCCGACGTCGGTCAAGTCCAGCTTCAGTCTGACTCCGGCGAGCGTTCCGACGTGATCACCAGCAAGCAATTAAACGATGTCGCCATCAATGGCCGCAACGTGCTGGACTACATGAAGCTGATTCCTGGTGTTTCAGGCGTCTTTGATGGCCACCAATCGGGCACGGGCGGACTGGATTCCTTCAACATCAACGGAACACGAGCGAATGAGCACGAAATGACCATCGACGGCGCCTCGAACGTGGATACCGGCAACAACGGCGGCACCCATGTCACCATCAACACCGATGCGATCGAGGAAGTGAAAGTCCTGACCTCAAACTATCAAGCTGAGTTCGGCAAGGCTGCGGGCGGACAAATTGCGCTCGTCACCAAGAGCGGCAACAACGAGTGGCATGGCGACGGCCGGTTCTTTCACCGCCATGAAGGCTTAAACGCCAATGAGTGGTTCAACAAGAAGGATCAGTTGAACCCAAGCGACCCGATAGCAACGCCACCACACAATGACCCTCCTCTGTATCGCTATAACTACGTGGGTTACCAGGTCGGCGGCCCGATCAAGAAGAACAAGCTTTTCTTTTTCTGGAGTCAGGAGTTCTACCGGCAATTGGTTCCGAGCGGCGGAACCACCCAGTTCTACACACCAACTGCGCTGGAACGGCAGGGGGACTTCTCGCAGTCCATCAACGGCGACGGCACACCCATTTTGATCTCGGGGCCAGGCATCACGAACAATAAGATCGATCCGACGCAGCTTCCGGCGGCGCAGGCGGCGGCGTTCGCCCAGATACAAAAAATTCTCAACCTGTTTCCGTTGCCCAACGTCACGGGATTCGGGCCCAACCAGAACTATAACTACTCGAATTCGTTTTCCGCGAACGCTCCGCGTCGCGAAGACATCCTCCGCATCGACTACCAGCTCAACAGTAAAAACCGTCTCTATGGGCGCTACATTCACAATGCCGAATCGGACACTGCCCCCTTCGAAAACTTTCCCGGGCCATTTGGCATCTTTGCCTGTTCGTCGGCGATCAACTTTGCGGGCGGCTGCACGCAGAATCACCCCGGTTGGAATCTTTCGGTGAACCTGGTCACCACCATCACGCCCACGGTGTTGAACGAGTTGTCGCTGGGGCCCAGCCATACTCTTTCCGTTGCGGAGAGCGTGAATGGGAACGTCTCGCGCGCCGCGAACGGCATTGACCTGCAGCTTCTTTACCCGTTGTCGCCAGCCCAATCCATTCCGGATATGAGTTTCAACGGCCTGACGAACACCAGTTTTGCCGGAAGCTACCTGGGAGGCACTCCCTGGAAACAGGCCAACACCACGATCAACGTGAACGACAATCTGACCTGGGTGCGACAGAGTCACACTCTGAAAGCCGGCATCTTCTACCAGCGCAGCCGCAAGGACCAGCCGGCCTGGGGCAACATCAACGGCCAGTTTACTTTCGGCACCGGGCCTACCGCGCCTTCGCCCTGTCCCGCGAATACGACGTGCGGAGACCCGCTGGCTAGTGCTCTGTTGGGAGAGTTCGACAACTTCGATCAGTCGACCGCGCGCCCGCTGGGCAAGTTCCGCTACAACCAGGTCGAGTTCTACCTGCAAGACACCTGGAAGGCAAGGTCCCGTCTGACCCTCGATTACGGCGTGCGCTTTGCATGGATTCCGCCGCAGTACGACGCGAACAACCAGGTTGCCCTGTTCGATCCGTCGGCTTACAACCCCGCGAATGCCGTCACCATTGATCCGAACAGCGGCAACATCATTACCGCCGACGGTGGAGATCCGCTGAACGGCATGAGGTTCACCAACCAACACCAACTCCCTGCGGGCGGCTGGAATAGCCGCGGCATTATGCCGGAACCGCGCTTCGGATTTGCCTACGATATCTATGGCAGTCACAAGACGATCTTGCGCGGCGGATTTGGCATGACTCACGATCGCACCCAGGGCAACCTGATTTTCAATACCGTGTTTAACAACCCCGCGCTGGTACAGACGGCGACGGTGGGATCGGGCAGCATCACGGACCTTCCGACGTTGCAGTCATCTTTCGGAAACGGCGTACTGGGTAATGTTCTGGGGGCGGCCAAGGACGGCAAGGTGCCTACCGTGTACAGCTTCAGCCTTGGGATACAACACGAAATCGCTTCCGGCACCACGCTGGATCTGGCCTATGTGGGCTCGCTGTCTCGTCACCTGGTAACGTCTCGTGACATCAATGCCATCCCTTATGGCGCGGCGTTCATGAAGGCCAACCAGGATCCGAATTGCATGGACAATGGCAATCCAGCCCAACCAGTCTTCCCCGGCGGAGTTGTCCCTGACGTGCAGCCCGGTCTGCAACCTCAATATGCTGCGGCTGGATATAACTTCAACGGATTCTGCACCTTCGGGTACCACAACTTCACATCTGCCTACTTGGTGCCCTACAAGGGCTACGGACAGATCCCGTACCTTGAATTTAATGGGACATCCAATTACAACTCGCTGCAAGCGTCATTGCAGCGCCGCTTCAGCAAAGGCCTAACCTTCGGCCTGGTATACACCTGGTCGAAGTCGCTGGCCACGGCGAACTCCGATCAGGATACACAGGATCCTTTCAACGCTCTGCTCGACTACCGAGCGGCGGGCTGGGACCGTACACACGTGTTCGCCGCTAACTACGTCTACAATCTGCCGAACGTTACCAAACACTTCGGCGGTCCAAGATTCCTTTCCTACATCACCGATAACTTCCAGTTAAGCGGCATTACGCAGTTCATGACAGGAACGCCGGTTGATTTGAACAACGCTTTTTCGTTTCCGCCGGGGAGCGTGACCGGTTCGAACCAATACGGAGCCCTCCCGGCCTACTACACTCTCGATGCGAGCGGGAACCCGGTTCTGCCCGCGATTGGCCCTCCGGGGCGCGGATCGCGCGATACCCTCCGCAACGGAGGAATGCAAACCTGGGATATGTCCTTGTTCAAGAATGTTCCGCTAGGGAAGAATGAGGCGCGTTATCTCCAACTCCGTCTCGAGGCATTCAACGTCTTCAACCATCCCAACTTCCAGGACAAGAACTTCGGCGCGAATGTGACTGGGCCATGGGCTTATGCGAGTCCGACCGATCCGTTGACCATCACGAAGAATGATAATTGGGGAACGTACTCGGATACGTATGGCACCGGACCGGGAGGGTTTCGCGTCGTTCAGCTCGGCGCCAAAATCTATTTTTAGTTTTAAGATTTACGATTTGGCCTGCGGCGTTGGGCTTTGGACAGTCGAGATCGCCGATCCGATTTACTCGCCCCTGGCGTGGGGAGCGGGTTTAACGTGGTGTACAAGCGGCAGAAAGACGGAGGCTGGCTTCCTGCCACTTTCGGCACAGAATTCCAGCTGCGCGTGCTGTTCTTCATCAACCGGGACATTTCGGTGTCGCTGTAGAACTCGGGCTTTCAACGGACGCATGTGGAGAGCAAGATGAAGGTGATTGGGCCGGTGGAGTGAGGGTGCGAGGCCGTGTTAGCGTTGGCGTGCAGCTTGATGTTTCCTGGGCGAAGTTGTCAATTCCTTAGGTAGAAGGACCGCTTTCGCGCCCACCCCTCGGATGATGTCCATCGCGTTCGCGACGTCTCCCCAATCCACGTCGTCTTTCCAATCTACATCGCGGTCTGCTTCGAAATAGACGACCCACTCTGAGCGGGACTTGAGTTCGCCTTTCAACGAAGGGCCCAATGCGTCCCACGCGACGGCTCGTGAATTCAGATAGAGTCGTGGCGGAGAACCAGCGCCTGCACTTTCTATACGAACAATAAGCGGTGCGGCCCAGGCATCGGCCGTTGCGCGCGGGAGGCCCGTCCTCGATAGATGGACTTCAATCCCTACGGATCGGAGGTCATATCCCCATGCACAAATGAAGATCAGGAAACTTGGAATCAACACACTAGCCAGCATGACTGCATAGACCAGGCCGAATGATGGCGGTTGGGAAAAGCGGGCTCGCAAAGGCAGCTTTCGGCGAGAGGGATAGTACCCGTAACCTGCATTCTCGGAGATGTCAGGTTTTCCTTGCGCGATCCTCTGCATTCCAAAATGCCTTGCGATCAAGAAGGCGAGGAGCCCCAGGCCGCCCAGAAAAAGGAAGGCCGAAAATGCTCGTAGCTCGTCGGACAAGTACTCGTAGTGGTTAGAGCTCGTCCAGACCGTGACCCTCGGCTGGCGACTGTTCAAGCAGGTGACGTCAGACAGGGCCCGAATGTCAAGGCCGTAGCGTCCCTTCCTGTCGGCGAAGAAATGTCCCAAGTACTGAAATTCGCCGTCCGAGTGCGCCACTTCGTGCCCCTCTCGGTGTACGGTGTAGTCCGTCTTTAGCGAGACGTCTGAAGCGGAGTAGCGGCAATCCTGCACCGGAACCTGATTCGCCGTGTTGATCCAGATCTCGTACCAGCCTTCGAGATTGATTTCGAAGTCCGGCGTTTTGATGTGACCTCGGGAGAGTGAAACTGGCACGTCAAGAGCCACGAATGTTCGCGTGTTCATCCAATACTGGTAGCCCACGGGCAGGCCAATGCCGAGGAAGATGAGAGCGACCGCAATGCCAACAACCACTCTTCCTGGTCGTCCCATGTCTTATTTAGACACCAGGTCGGCATGGAAGCGGTAGGTGCCTGAAGTTACGCGGAGTGTTGAGAGAAGCGGAGCTGCGCTCCGTGGACAGCCGAGGGCGGCTGTCCCCACACAAAGCTAGGCTGTCCCCACACAGAGCCGAGCCGTTCTAATCGCCGCTGGCGTTGGTCTGGGTGGGTACTAAGACCAGGCGCGGGCGGGCCGGTTTCGGCTGCGAGGCGCGGCCGAAGGTGTGCAGAATGCCGATGACAGCGGCGTAAGCGGCGAGAACGCCGAACCCAACCGAGGCGACTACGGTGGCGAAGAGAATCACGGGCATAATGAACGAATTCACGGCTACCAACCTTTAACGAAGCGCTTTTATCAGATGCACGGCTCGAAAATCCGTATACCTAGTTTGTTATCCTTGGCAGCCGCGCGAATCTTCAATCTAACCGCGTTGACGCTCCGCGCTGTTGACGACTAAGATACGGAGTAGAGCTGTGCATTCCTACTTTCAAACAATTCTGGGAACCTGTCGACATTACGGAAGGGACATTCCCCCGGCACATGATGGCCATTACCAAGATTTCTGTCCGGGGCGCCCGGCAGCACAATCTTAAAAACATTGACGTTGAGATTCCGCGTAACACCCTCACCGTGGTTACCGGGCTGAGCGGTTCGGGGAAGTCGTCGCTGGCCTTCGATACGATTTATGCCGAGGGGCAGCGGCGCTATGTCGAGACTTTGTCGGCCTATGCGCGGCAGTTTCTAGATCAAATGGAACGCCCGGATGTTGATGCAATTGATGGACTTAGCCCGTCCATCTCGATTGAGCAGAAGACCACCAGCCGCAGCCCTCGCTCGACCGTGGGCACCATCACCGAAATTTACGATTATCTTCGCTTGCTGTTCGCTTCCATCGGGGTGCCACATTGTCCCAAGTGCGGGCGAGCCATCAGCCGTCAATCCGCCGACCAGATCGTGCAGCGGATGATGGCGCTTAGCCCCGAGGACCGGGTCATGGTAATGGCGCCGATCGTCCGCGGGCGCAAGGGCGAGTTCAAGAAAGAGATGGAAACGCTGGTCAAGCATGGCTACACGCGGGCGCGAATCGACGGAGAACTGGTCGGATTGGACGACGAAGTCGCAATCAATCTCGACAAGCGGAAAAACCACACCATCGAAGTCGTGATTGATCGCCTGCTGGTGAAGCCGGGGATCGAGCATCGTCTCGAAATGTCGGTGGGACTGGCGATGAAGCTGGCGGGCGGGCTGGTACAAGTTGCCGTTGTCGGGGGCGAAGAACAGCTTTATTCCGAGAAGCTGGCGTGTCCGGATTGCGGCATCAACGTGCCGCAACTGGAGCCGCGGTCGTTTTCGTTTAACAGCATGTATGGAGCGTGTCCGGAGTGCCACGGGCTGGGCAGCAAGTACGATTTCGATCCGGCGAAGGTAATCACCGACTGGTCGAAGCCGTTGCTCGATGGCGGTCTGGGGCCGGGATCAGCATCGCAGAATCTGATTCACATGCTGCAGATTTCGGCGGCGGCGTATGGCATTAATCTGAGCACTCCGTTTGAGAAGTTTCCGGAGAAGACGCAGGATTTTCTGCTGAACGGAGAGCCCGGACGCGGCGGGAAGACCGGGTTCCACGGCATCTTTGGATATCTGAAACAGAATCTGGAGGAGTCGACTTCGGAAGGATATCGCGATTGGCTGATGGATCACATGTCGGCCACGCAGTGTCCGGCATGTCACGGGAAGCGGCTGCGGCCGGAGAGCCTGGCGGTCAGGGTGAATGGAATGTCGATTGCCGACTTCACCGCCATGCCCGTGGAGCGGTCACTGGCGGTGGCGCAGGGCATCAAACTGGCGGGGCGCGAGGCGACGATTGCCGGGCGAGTGATGCACGAAGTGGTGGAGCGTCTGCAGTTTTTGAATGCGGTGGGATTGGGATACATTTCGCTCGATCGTTCGGCGGCAACTTTGTCGGGCGGAGAGGGGCAGCGCATTCGGCTGGCAACGCAGATTGGATCGAAGCTCAGGGGCGTGTTGTATGTGCTGGACGAGCCGTCCATCGGATTGCACCACCGCGACAACGGGCGGCTGCTGACTGCGCTGGAAAACTTGCGCGACTTGGGGAATACCGTGCTGGTGGTGGAGCACGATGAAGAAACGATTCGACGCGCGGATTATGTGGTGGATCTGGGGCCCGGGGCAGGGCGACACGGTGGGAGCCTGGTGGCGCATGGCACTCCGGAAGAGATCATGCGCGATCCGAACTCGCTGACTGGAGCGTACATCTCGGGTCGGACATCGATTGCGATGCGCCCCGAGCGGCGGCAGGCGAACGGGGCGGCGCTGACGATTCTGGGCGCGAAGGAAAATAATCTCAAGAATCTGGACGTGGCGTTTCCTTTGGGCGTGATGACCGTGGTGACGGGAGTCTCTGGGTCGGGCAAGTCGACGCTGGTCAATGACATTCTGTACCGGGCGTTGGCGCGGCAACTTTACCGCTCGCGTGAGAAGGCGGGCGAGCACAAGGCGATTTCCGGCGCGGAGAATATTGATAAGGTCATTCGCATCGATCAGTCGCCGATTGGGCGGACGCCGCGGTCGAATCCGGCAACGTATACGGGAGTGTTTACGGCTATTCGCGATTTGTACGCGATGCTGCCGGAATCGCGCGAGCGCGGTTACAAGGCGGGGCGGTTTTCGTTCAATGTTTCCGGCGGACGCTGCGAAGCGTGCCAGGGCGAGGGACAGCGGCGCATCGAGATGAACTTTCTGCCCGATGTGTATGTGCTGTGCGAGGTGTGCGGCGGACGGCGCTACAACCACGAGACGCTGGCGGTGAAGTACAACGGGAATTCGATTGCCGACCTGCTGGAGATGCCGGTCTCCGATGCGCTCCCGATTCTGGAGAATATCCCACAGGTGAAACAGAAGTTGCAGACCCTGGTCGATGTAGGGCTGGGATACATTCATCTAGGGCAGTCGGCGGTAACGCTTTCCGGCGGCGAGGCGCAGCGGATCAAGCTGGCGCGCGAACTGAGCAAGCGGCAGACGGGCAAGACGCTGTACCTGCTGGATGAGCCGACGACCGGACTGCACTTCGACGACGTGAAGAAGTTGCTCGATGTGCTGCACCGGTTGACCGACCTCGGGAACTCGATCATCATCATCGAGCACAATCTGGATGTGATTCGGAATGCGGATTGGATCATTGATCTTGGGCCCGAGGGTGGCGAAGAAGGCGGACGGATCGTGGCGCAGGGCACGCCGGAGACGGTGGCCCGGGTGAAGAAGTCTTATACGGGGCAGGCGTTGACGGGATATTTTGGAAATGGGAAGAAGTACCCCGTCCCCAGTACCGAGTACCAAGTCAAGCTCTCATAAAGAGAAAGTCATCTTGTCTTCCTCTGACAATCCGCAGTTTGAGCCACAGCCGCTGGTGAGCCGCGAGGCGCAGGCGCCGGAGGCGGGTGCGCCTGATCCCTTCGCTGCAGCGAGCGTCGCTCCCGTTTCAACAGCACCTCCGCCGGTGGAGAATCCCGTATGGAACGGGTGGGACGTGCTGTTGATTGCAGGTCTGACGGTCGTCACCATGATGGTGTTGCAGCTTGTGGTGCTGCTGGCGGCGCATTGGCTCTGGTACCCACAGGAGAGCCTGGCTGACGTGTCGAAAAAGCCCATCCTGCTGATTGCTTCGCAATTTCTGATCTATATCCCGGTGGCCGCGTGCATGGTCCTCCTCGTGGAGGGAAAGTATCACGTCGCTTTCTGGCAGGCGCTCCGGTGGAACTGGCCGCGGGCGGAGTGGAGGTTGTTGGCGCTGGGGGGAGCGATGTTCTTCGCGCTCGGTCTGCTGCAAAACTTGTTGCCCATGCCGAAGGACACACCTTTCGAGCATCTGTTCGATCGGCCGCGCGACGCCTACCTGCTGTCGATCATTGCCGTTAGTCTCGGGCCGCTGATGGAAGAACTATTCTTTCGCGGGTTCATGTATCCGGTGCTGGCGCGGCGGATGGGCGCGGTCTGGGGGATCGCACTCACGGCGCTGCCGTTTGGTTTGATTCATCTGCCGCAGTACGGATGGGCGTGGGGAGCGGCACTGGTGATCTTTCTGGTGGGCGTGGTGTGCGGCGTGGTGCGGGCCGCCACGCGTTCGGTGGGAGCCAGCTTCCTTGTGCACGTGGGCTTCAATGGGACGCAGATGCTGATTGCTGTCGTAATGACTCAAGGCTTCCGGCACATGCCGAAGACACTTGCACAGTTTTGCCTGCGCTGACGTTTCCGAATTTGTAATTTCCGTTTCTCGAATCGGCGAACCCTTAAGGTTCTGACGTATAGTATGCGGACTATCCCTCTGGGATGAAGAATGAGCCAACCAGCCGTCCCCAACCAGAACAGAGAATCAGAGCCGCCCAAGACGGTGGGTGAGACGCTGTTGTCGCCCAGCATTCTGGAAGCGATTCCCGACGCGGTTGCGGCCGTGAACCAGCTGGGCGTCATTATCCAAGTCAATTCGCAGACGGAAGCTCTCTTCGGCTATACACGCGACGAGTTGATGGGTCAGAAGATCGAGATGCTGGTGCCGGACCGGCAGCGGTCGCAACACCACGTGCATCGCGAGCACTTCCGCCAAGACCCCAAGATTCGCCGCATGGGGTCAGGGCTGGATCTCTCCGGAAGACGTCGCGATGGATCAGAATTTCCGGTTGAGATCAGCCTCAGCCCTGTCGCAACGGCGGACGGGATGATGGTTCTGAGCGTCATTCGCGACATCAGCGAGCGCAAGCGCATTGAGGACGAGCTGCGCCGCGCCCACGAGGAGCTCGACCGGAGAAAGAGCCGGGAGTTGCGGGACTCTCAAAACCGGCTGGCGCTGATCGTCGATTCCTCGCAGGATGCGATTATAGGCAAGAACCTCGAGGGCATTGTCACGCACTGGAACCAGGGCGCGGAGCATATCTATGGCTACACAGCGCAGGAGATGATCGGCAGGCCAATCTCGGTGCTTTGTCCGAAAGATCGGGTCGATGAGATTCCGGCCATCCTGGAGAAGATCCACCACGGGCAGCGAGTCGAGTACTTTGAATCGATTCGAGTCACAAAAGACGGGCGGAACTTGAACGTGTCGATTTCCGTTTCTCCCATCTATGATGCGGAGGGCAAGGTGGTGGGGGCGTCCACCATTGCCCGCAATATTACTGCGCAGAAAAAGATCGAGGATCAACTGCGGCAGTCGCAGAAGATGGAAGCGGTGGGGCGGCTGGCGGGTGGAGTGGCGCACGACTTCAACAATCTGTTGGGGATTATCACCGCCTGTTCGGAACTGCTGCGAAACCGGGCGCACGCCAATAGCGTGGAGTATATCGACAATATTCGCGAGGCGTCGAAGCGCGGCGCGTCCTTAACCCGGCAACTGCTCGCGTTCAGCCGCAGGCAGCCGGTACAGACTCAGTTGCTGGACCTGAACGAGCGGCTCCGAGAAGTGAACAAGCTTTTGTCTCCGCTCATGGGAGATGATATTGAGATTGTGCTGTTGCCGCGATCGGCAACCGCGATTATTGAAGCGGATCCCGGCCAAATGGATCAGATCGTCGTAAACCTGGCGGTGAATGCGCGTGATGCCATGCCACGTGGCGGAAAGCTGATTCTCGAGACCACCGTGCTCGATTTCGATGAATCGTTTGTCCGGGATCATCCGGCGATCGTCGCGGGACGCTATGTGATGCTGGCGGTCAGCGACAACGGGATTGGCATGGACGAGGCTACGCGCTCCCGCATCTTCGAGCCTTTTTTTACCACCAAGGAAACCGGCAAGGGAAGTGGGCTTGGCCTGGCGACCGTTTACGGCATCGTCAAGCAGAGCGGAGGACATGTCTGGGTGTACAGCGAACCGGCGCACGGAACTACGTTCAAGATCTATCTGCCCAGCGCCGAATACAAACTGGAGGCGTCGCCCATGCCTCAGGCGGAGACGCTGCCGCCGAGGCGAGAGGGCGTGACGGTCCTGCTGGTGGAAGATGACGTTATCATGCGCCGGCTGATGCGGAGAATGCTGGAAGAGCACGGTTATAAGGTCCTTGAGGCCGAAGACGGGAAGTCTGCTCTGGATCTGATTGGCTCGCACAGCGGATCGATTGACCTGATCCTTACGGACGTTGTGATGAAGGGAATGAATGGTCCCGAACTCGTGTTGCGGCTCATCGAGTCGCACCCCGCGATGAAAGTTGTGTATATGTCGGGCTATACCGGAGAGCTGGTTGCAAACCAGGGAATCGATAGCGGCATCCAGCTCCTGGAAAAGCCGTTTACGCGAGTCGATCTGCTGAAGACGATTGACGCGGCGTTGGGGTAAATCCGTCCTCTATCTTGCGATCCCCGTTTGCCACCTCCGTCTTTCTTCTGCGATACTCGGGGCGCGATGAAAGGCAATCTAAAAGTTATTGCTGAGCTGAATAAAGCACTGCGGGAAGAGTTGACCGCGATCAACCAGTATTTTCTGCACGCGGAAATGTGCGAGAACTGGGGATATCACAAGCTATCCGAATTCATCAAGAAACAATCCATCGGCGAGATGAAGCACGCCGAAGTGCTGATTGAGAGGATTCTGTTTCTGGATGGCAGCCCGTCGATGCAGCCGCTGGAACTGACGGTTGGCGGCACGGTCAAGGCGATGATCGAGAGCGATCTGGCGCTGGAGATTGGAGCCGTGCAGCAGTATAACCGTGCGGTTGCGCTCGCCACGAAAGAAGGCGACAACGGATCGCGCGATCTGCTGGTGCAACTGCTGAAAGACGAAGAGAGTCACGTGGATTTTCTCGAGGCGCAGATGCACTTGATCAAGGAACTCGGGTACGAGCGGTATCTGGCGCAGCAGATGGGCGAGAACGAGGAAGAGTAGTGTGGCGGGGGCACTCCTGCCCCCGACTGCCGGCGGCAAATGAGAAGCCGGGTTGGGCAGCGCCTTCAACCTCCGGTGTTTGACTTTCGTGGTCAGCGCCCAGATCCGAGCTGGGATTTGCTCGTGGTTAGATTTCGCGGCCAGGAGTGCCCGCCCCACACAGGCCTTACTTCACGGTGACGGTCAGCAACTGCGCGCCGCTTACCACATAATCTAGCGGGGAGGTTGCGGTTTCGTCGACGCTGGATTCTCCGCTGACGATCATCTCCTGGTTGCCGCGCATCCCTTCCATGATATTCATCACCGAGATGGGCAACGTGGGCATGACTTTGTCGGCGACGCGAGCTTCGGGATCGGCTTCGAGCAGCGAAACGTAGAGGCGATTGTTGGCATGCTCCTTGTTGAGCAGCGCAATCGTGGAGGCCAGGTCGAGCTTACGGCCGAAGGCCGGGTTGGTACGGCCTACGCGGTCGAGAGTTTCGCCGTCACTCACCAGAATGCGCAGATTTCCTTTGCTGGCCGAGGTGGGAATTTTAACCGGAATCTGGCGCACAACGCGCTCGCCGCGATAGGGAGCGAGCACGGTTTCGACGATGATTTCATCGCCGGGACGGACTTCGCTCACGTCGGTGCGGGCGCTCTCCAGACGTGCCCAGCGGCGCTCCCGGACGAGGTCGAAGTCGAGCTTCACGCTTTTCACTGCAGGAGCGTTGTAAGGATTGTCGTAGATGCGTCCGAAGCGCTCGCCCAGCGAGAGGGCTGCGGCCATGGCGGCCGGCTGGCCGTTCTCGGCGGGAACGAACATGTTCCTGAGCCCAACTTCGGGGAAGCCCTTCACATCGATGCTGCCGTTGAGACGGTAGGTGATCTCTTCGCCGTATTCATTGACGCCATGCAGAGCGTTGAAGACGGTTGCCATGATGGCCACGGGACTGAGGCGCGGGTTGTTCAAAACTTCATAATGGAATTCCTTCGTGCCGCTGCCGCCGTGAAGGGTCAGGGTCACCGGAATCATATCCGGCTGTTTGTTGAAGACGCCCAGGATGCCAGTGTGGCGGTCCTGCACAAAGACTCCCGCTTGCTCGGTGGTGTTGACGATCTTGAAGGCGTTCAGCGGCGAGGGCAGCGTCGCCAGCACCTGCGCCTTGTTCATGGGTAGATCGACGGAGCCGAACTGGAGCAGTGGGTGTCCGCAAGCCAGCAGACGCTGGGGATCAATGTAGGTTACGGTGCAAGTGGCCGCGATATCCATATCGCCGCGAACCAGGATCGCGCTCACCGCCGAACCCGGCTCGAGCGGCTCCGGCTGTTTGTCTTCGCTGACCGAGCCCGCGCCCATCACGGGGACGACTCCGGCCGAGGCGAACTGCCCAGCGAAGCGGCGCATCGTGTCTTCGGAGAATCCGTTGAAGACCAGGGGTGTATCGATGGGCTTCAGGTAACTGGCGAAATCCTGCGTCGAACCAGGAAGGGAGCCAGCATCGCCGGGAGAAGCGGTTTTTCCAGCGGCGTTCGCCATGCCAGGCTTGGTTGCTGCGGCCTCTTCGGCGGGCGACTTATCGAGTGCATTGATCTCGAGCATGTCGGCGATCGGGGTGACGCCGGCGATCGGCTCTTTCGAGAACTCGCCGATCCGGAAGGCCAATGCTCCCGCGAGTTTGCCGTCGAGGTACACAGGACTGCCGCTCATCCCTGCGACCACGCCGGTGTATTCCACCTTTTTCCCGTGCAGACGGATAAGGATAATGTCGCCCTTAGGTCCGTTCGTATTGTGCATGACGCCCAGGACTTCGACATCCATGGACTCGGGCTTAATCCCTTCAAATACCGTGAGGGCGAACCCGCGCATGCCGGGATGAATCTGATCCACCGGAATGGTGGGCTGCGAGGTTTGGGCGGCCAGATTAATTGTAGATAGGGATAGACCTAGGGCGAGAAGCGCGAAAACTACTTTTCTCATTTAATCCCCGACACCGGGACCCGCCAACAGGCCCCATTACAGATTAGACTCAGACCAACTGCGACTCGTTGCCTGGAGGGGGGACAATCTGGGACCGGGCAAAACATCCCAATTGCGAATCTGTGCGTCTATACTAGCACAGAGGTTTTCGGGGTCACCATGTTTAAACGGTACGAAAGTGACACTTTAGAGTCCAGGAGTGGGAACGGGTCAAGGATAGGTTTGGCAATCCTGCTGGCTCTGCTTTGCAGTTGCCTGACGCTCAGGGCGCAGGACCAACAGGGTCAAACGCCGGCCTCGCAGGCGCCCTCCCAAACGCCCGACAGTGGCAAGCCCAAGCAGGATGTCCCCGCCGAAGCCGGGGGTCCCACCGACAATGTGGGGCCCTACGCCATCCCAAAGAAAAAGGCTGAAGACGCCCCGCCGCCTCCGCCGGTCACTCCGAAAACGGTCGAGGACATCCCGGATTATTCATTGAAAGTCAACGTGCCGCTGGTGAATGTAGACGTGCTGGTCACGACCAAGGATGGGCAGTTCATTCCGGGGCTGAAGCAGGACAATTTTCGTATTCTGGAAGACGGCGTACCGCAGGACGTGACTCACTTCAGCGTGTCGAAAGCGCCGATTACGGCCGTACTGCTGGTGGAATTTGCGTCGACCAATTATGTGTTCATGATTCAGGCTCTGCAAGCTTCGTATGCATTCGCCAATACTTTGAAGAAGGACGACTGGATCGCGGTGGCGTATTACGACATGCAGCCTCACATTCTGGTCGACTTCACCCAGGATAAGAAGGCCGTCTACGGAGCTCTGAACCAGTTGCGCATTCCGGGATTCATGGAAACGAACCTCTTCGACGCTTTATACGACACGCTGGACCGTCTGGACAGAGTCGAAGGGAAGAAGTACGTGATCCTGGTGACAACGGGCGTAGATACGTTCAGCAGGCTGACGCTGGACAAGATCACGAAGAAGATCAAGGACACAAAGGATGTGACCATCTTCCCCATCAGCGTGGGATTCATAATCCGGGAAATGTATGAAGCGCGCGGCCGCGCTGCGCCGCGTGGTATGGGGATTCCCGTTGACCAAATGACTTATCTGCAGGCCGACAACGAAATGCGCACCTTTGCCGCCATGACGGGCGGGCGGGCGTATTTCCCCCGGTTCCAAGGAGAATTGCAGGAACTGTTTGGGGATATCTCCAACGACATTCGGAACCAGTACACGATTTCCTATCACCCCACGAACTCAAAGCTCGATGGAACTTACCGCAAGCTGAAAGTTCAGATCGTGGCGCCCGGGGGTGGCGCGTTACAGGTGAAAGACCAAAAGGGCAAGAATGTGAAAATCGACGTGGTCGCGCGCGACGGATACACGGCGAAGCATACCGTGGATTAGCAATCGGAGACCCTGAATTCGGCAGGATTCTCGCGGGGCGAGGTCTTCCGGTCCGTATCGAGCGGAACCACCCGGAAACCGCGACTTCTCTCATTGACGTGCCCGATGGCTCCGTGTGACCAGAAAGAACGACAGATTGTGGAGAGCCTCACCGCATAACAGCAGGCGCTGGGCCCGGGAGAGTAACTGCTCTTCCTCGTGCCGTTGATTAGGGAGTTACGGTGATCTGTTTTCCAGAGTACTGCACGACCTTGTCGGCCTCGTCCGCTGGATTCACTCCCACTCCGTGGTTCTCGTTGACGAAGACTATGTGGAACGTACGGTTTTCCAGCATGCCCGGGAATTGTCCTTTGCGATCGCCGATCGCCAGAGTGTGCGCCCCGTCGTCCCAATGCAAAGGAATGGTCGCGTAGACGCCTTTTTCGTAGTCGTAGTTGTCGTTCTCATCTTCGTAGAGCGTGAAATCCCCGTTGGCGCCGCGATAAATGCGAAGTTCGATCGGATCGGCAGTTTTCTCGGTGGACCACTCTTCGTCCGGCCCCAGAGGAACAATTGATCCCGCGCGAACGTACAACGGCAGACGCTCCAAGGGGGCAACCGCGTTGATCGTCCGCCCTCCTGCGACCGCCGATCCCGTCCAGAAATCGTACCACTTCGCATCGGGAAGATAGAGTTGCCGGGTCGTCGCGGCAGGATCAGTCACGGGATTCACCAGGAATGCCGGACCGAACATGAATTGGTCACCAGCATTCTGGGCGCGAGGATCGGTGCGGAAGTCCATTACCAGCGGACGCATCGGCGTGTAGGCTTCACTGGTTGTCTTCCACGCCAGCGAGTAGATGTAAGGCAGCATGCGATAGCGCAGGCGGTCGAAGTTCACCAGAATCGTCTGTGCATCGGGACCGTAAGACCACAATTCGTTCTCATCCGGATGACGCGTGCCGTGAACCCGCAGAATGGGATTAAACGTGCCGTACTGGAACCAGCGAATAAATAGTTCGCGGAAGGCCGGATCGCTGGGACTGCCGAAAACAAATCCGCCAATGTCGGTGGTCCAATAAGGAATTCCAGAAAGTGAGAAATTCAGCCCTGCAGGAACCTGGCGCCGGAAACTAAGCCAGTCGGAATTGATGTCGCCCGACCAGGCCGTAACTGCGTTTCGTTGCGATCCTGCGAACGCGGAACGAGACAGAATGAACACTCGCTTCTTGTCGGATGCGCTTCGTTGTCCCTGATACACGGCCTCGGTATCGAGCAGAGGATAAGCGTTGAGATAGCGGTTTCCGCTGCCCGCCGCGAGTTTGTGATTCAACAGGATGTTTTCTTCCTGCCCTTCGGTTTCCGGTTCGGTCGTATCCATCCACCAGGCATCGAGTCCAATGTTGAACAACCCTTTGTTCACCAGGTCCCAGTAATACTTGCGGGCCTCCGGGTTAGTGGCGTCATACACTGCCATCGCATTCGTGTGGTAGGGCGGCTTTGCGTACTTGAACTTGTCTACGAACCAGCCCTTGTTCTGCATGTAATCGTAATTCGCGGATCCCGGCTCGAAGAACGGCCAGATCGAAATCATCAGGTGGAAATTTTCGCTGTGCAACTGATCCACCATGCCTTTTGGATCGGGATAATTCTTGTTAAAGACGAATTCGCCTTTGCGATTCCACCAGAACCAATCCTGAACCAGGTTGTCGACTGGGATGTGCAGGTCGCGATACTTGCGGGCCACGCCCAGGAGTTCCTCTTGCGACTTGTAGCGATTCTTGCACTGCCAGAATCCGTAGGCCCACTTGCCGAACATGGGGGCCTCTCCGGTTAGCTCTCGAAAGCTGGCAATGATCTTGTCGAACTCCGGGCCGTAGAGGAAGTAATAATCAATGATGTCGGCAACTTCGGAACTGATGTAGAGGATGTTGGCGAAGCGATTGTTGAAGCGGCTGCGGGAAGTGTTGTTCCAGAAAATGCCGTAACCCTTGCTCGATAGCATCAAGGGCACGGAAATGTTGCTATTTTCCTGGGAAATGTCGACCGACTCTCCGCGATAATTCCAGACGCCCGCTTGGTGCTGACCCAGACCGTAGAGCCCTTCGTGCGAACCGTAGATGCTGACCAGGGATTCGGCGCGGTAGGTATCTTCTCCGTTCATTTTTTCAGGCGTCAGGCTGCGGGATGATTCCTGCACCAGAGAATCGCCGTGGGCTTCGGCGTAGGCGATGGCTCCGTCTTTTCGAGTGACAGTAATTTTCAGCAGTGAAGTGGCGAGAGTGACGGCATCATCGGTGGATTGCATCGTCCATTGCGCTGTCGGCCAGCTTTCTTTGGTGACGACGTAGTCCACCCGCTTCGGGAACGAGGCTGTGGGCGAATAGAGGACATGGATCACCGAGTCCGAACACACTTGCACCTTCAAAGTGCCCGTTCCCATCGTAAAGACAACGCCGTCCGGCTGTTGCTGAACCTGCTTGACCGGATTCATGGCAGTCCACTGGGCGTGGGCAGCAATGGCGCAGAACGGCGAAACGAAAAGCCCAACCAGGAATAAAACGAAGAGCCGTCGCGATTGTCTATCTTTCGGAGGCATCAGTGATCCTTATCTCTAATCTCGAGGCAGTCCAACGGCCTTTCCCGCTCATAGCGCAGCCGTCGCCATAGCTATTAGTTAATGACTTCGAGCGCAATAGTGGTGGTTTGTGCCGAGTTTGCTCCCACCATAAGATCGAACGTGCCCGGCTCAACCACACGATTCATGTTGACATCAATTAAAGACAGGTCTTGGGGAGTGAGCGTGAAGTCGACCGTCACTTTCTGGCCGGGTTCCAGGCTGACGCGCTTAAAGCCGCGCAATTGCATGACTGGTCGAGTGACGGAAGCTACACGCTGATGAATATACAACTGGGGCGTTTCGTCCCCTGCACGATCGCCAGTGTTTGTGATATCGACCGAAACCCTCGTGGATCCGCCCGCTCGAATCGTCTTCGGCTCAACCCTGACGTTATCGAAATGAAATTGTGTATAGCTGAGGCCATAGCCGAACGGAAACAGGGGCTCGCGGCTGACAAACAAATAGCTACGGTTGCGGGAAGGCTTGTGATTGTAGAAATCAGGAAGCTGTCCCACGGAACGCGGGAAGCTGATGGGCAGTTTGCCGCCGGGGTTCACGTCGCCAAAAAACACGTTCGCCGCGGCAGTTCCGCCTTGTTCGCCCAAATACCAGCCTTCCAGAATTGCCGGAACGTGCTCTTTGACATAGTTGATTGACAGTGGTCGACCATTGATCAGGAATACAATCGTGGGCTTGCCTGTCTCGACGACGGCGCGGATCAGAGCTTCCTGCGCACCAAGCAGATCCAACGAATCGCGATCTCCCAGATGCTGCTCCGACCAGGCTTCGCGATTGGTGCTTTCATTTTCTCCCACCACGACGATTGCGACATCGGACTGGCGCGCCACGGCCGCTGCGGCACGAATGGTTTCGACTTCGGTCTGAGGATCGGGCTGCGTGACTTTGTTCTCGTACCACGCCGACCAGCCTTGCTTTCCAGTCGTGATTTTGCACCCTTCCGCATAAAGCACTTTGACGCCTTCCCCTGCACGCTTACGAATGCCGTCGAGGATGCTGATCTGGTTTCCTGGCCCCGGGTCGCGACTGTAACCGCCAAGATGAACGTCGGCGGCATTGGGCCCGATTACGGCAATCGTTTTTAGCTTTTTCAGATCCAGCGGCAAGAGGTTCTTGTCATTCTTGAGCAGCACGATCGACTTCTGCGCCACCTTCAGAGCCAGTTGCTGGTGCTCAGAGCTATTCGTGATTTTCTGGGCGTAGTCCGGGTCCACATAAGGATTCTCGAACAGACCGAGACGGAACTTCGCCTCCAGCACGCGCTGCACGGCTTGATCGAGTTCAGCCTCGGCAACCTTACCCTGGCGCACCTGATCGAGCAGAGTGGCGTATACCGAGCCATCGGACAGATCGTAATCCACGCCGGCGGCCAGCGCCTTGCGCGCCGCTTCCTCGAAGTCGGCAGCCACGTGGTGAGTGTGAACCAGCATTTGCAGGCCCTCTCCGTCCGAGGTCACATAACCTCGAAAACCCCACTCCTGGCGCAAGACCCGATCCAGCAGCCAGCGGTTGATATGGGACGGGATACCGTCGATCTCGTTGTACGAGGCCATCACACTGCCAACGTGGGCCTGTTGCACGGCGGCGCGGAAGGGAACGAGAAACGACTCCCGCAGATCTCTTTCCGAAAAATTGGCGGGTGCTGTGTTGGTGCCGCTCTCCGGTTGGCCATGGGCGGCAAAGTGTTTCGCGGTGGCCATCACGTGATGCCGGTCAATCATCCACGAAGTGCCTTGCAGCCCATTGATGGCCGCAACTCCCATAAGCGCGACGAGGTAGGGGTCCTCGCCGTATGTTTCTTCGGTGCGTCCCCAGCGCGGGTCACGCGACAAGTCCAGCACTGGTGTGAAGGCTTGATTGACTCCCGAGGAAGCCATCTCGTCGGCGGCAGCCTGGAACGCGTGCAGCACGAGTTCAGGATCCCACGTGCTGGCCAGGCCCAGCACTTGTGGAAAGCTGGTGCTGCCATAGGCCATGAATCCGTGCAAGGCCTCGCCCTGGAAAATTGCCGGAATTCCCAAACTCGTTTTTTCCATCAGGAAATGTTGCGCCTTATTGCGTGCCTCGGCGGCATCGTGCGCGCTCACCTGCGAATCCTCGCGATATAACTTGCCCAATCCTTCAAAGATTTCTTTTGCGTCGGGACTGGCGGTGGACAGCGCACGCCGCCGTCCTCCCGCAACTTGATCGACCTTCTCCTCCAGAGTCATGCGCTTTACCAGGTCTGCTGCGCGTTGTTCTGCGGGGAGATTCGGATCTCGGTACGGAGGCTTGGTTTCCTGGGAGAAACAGTTCGAAAAAAGTAGACCGACAAAAGTAAAAAGTAGCAGACTCTGGCGAAGATGCATGCAGCCTCCTCTTGAAGCAGTGGATCCAGGAGTTGCGTAAACGATTACGTAAGAATGGCAGGCGCAGGATAACATCCCGCGGCGGCGCTTTGCCATAACGATTCTGTTGCTGAAAAATATCGCTTCAAGGATTCCTTTGGACGCCACCGCGCCGCAGGTGGCTTATCCGCAGCATTTTTTATTCTGTGAGATAGTTACGTCTTGAAGTTATGGGGACTTCGATTCGCATCGCGGCCGCCGCACTGGACGACTACGAATGGTGCGCCCGCGTGATGGCTTCGACCGAGCCTTGGATGACCCTGGGCCGCGAACTCGCGGAATGCCGCGCCGCGCTGGTCCGTCCCGGCAGCGAGCTTTTTGTTGCTCGGGAGAAAGACCTCCCGGCCGGTTTCGTTCTGGTCGCCCCCTACGGTCTGGCGGGATCGCCTTATATTGCTTCCATCGCGGTTGCCGCTGAGGCGCGTGGGCAAGGCGTCGGATCTCGACTGCTGCACTTTGCCGAAGAACACTTCGCAGGCCGCGGACACATCTTTCTGCTCGTGTCGTCGTTCAACCATCGCGCCCAAGACCTATATCGCCGGAGCGGGTACGAGTTCATCGGCGAACTTAGGGATTACGTTGTCATTGGCCAGTCAGAATTCATCTTGCACAAAAGGATTTCATGAGCGCGGTCCCTGCGATGGCGAGCGCGCCCACAAGGAAACGCCTGGTGCTGCTACTGATGGCCGTGACCTCCGCGGGATATGTTTGCCGCGTTGCCGTCACCGTGGTGGCGCCCAACATGATGAGGGATTTCGGGCTCACCCAGGCGCAAATGGGAACAGTGTTCAGCGCCTTCCTGGTTGGCTACACTTTTTTTCAAGTGCCCTCGGGAGGACTGGCCGACCGAGTCAGTGCCCGTCGCATCTTCCTGGTTCTTTGCAGCGGATGGGCGCTGCTCACCGGGATCACGGCGTTGGTGGGATGGCGTGGATTCGGACTGGCCATGGTGATCCCGCAACTGTGGATGATCCGTGCCATGTTTGGCGTGATAGCGGCACCCACCTATCCAACGTCGGGAAGAACGATTGCTGTTACCATTCCACCCCGCTTGCAGGCCCGGGTTAACAGCCTGGTGCTGGCCAGCGTTGGCGTGGGATCGGCCGTTACGCCGCTGTTGCTGGCGCCGATCACCAGCCACTATGGATGGCGCACGGCATTGTGGGTGGCGGCTTCACTCAGCGCGGCTGCTGGGTTGCTATGGTGGTGGTTCGCCCCGCGGCAACTTCACTGGCGCGGGAGTTCAAGCGGACAAGCCGCGGGTAGTCCTTCCGCCGCTGAATCGGGCGAGTTCTCGGCCCAACCGTTACGCTCGCCCAGTTTCTGGTTTCTCTCCGCCAGTTATCTGCTGCAGGGCTACCTGGGATACATCTTCATTTTCTGGTTCTACCTGTATCTGGTGCAGGTTCGTCACTTTGAGGTGCTGCGGGCCGCCAGTTTCACCGCGCTCCCCTGGATAGCGACTATGTTCGCCATCCCGCTGGGCGGTGTTTTCTCCGACTGGGCCGTGATCCGTTGGGGCGCTACCTGGGGACGCCGCAGCGTTCCGCTCGCGGCCCTCTGCGCGGCAGCCATCTTCCTGGCGATTGGCGCTCGCACTCCCAGGCCGCTGTTGGCGGTGGCTGCGCTCACTACGTGCACCGTGCTGGTGCTCTGCACAGAAGGCCCCTTCTGGGCGACGATGACGCAACTCTCCGGCGAGCGCAGCGGCATCGCGGGCGGCACGATGAACTTTGGCAGCAATCTGGGCGGCATGGTTTCGCCCGCACTCACGCCTTGGCTGGCGGAGCGTATCGGATGGGAAACTGCATTGACGCTCACGGCGGGATTAGCAGTCGTGGCAGGCTTGTTGTGGCTGGGCGTGCATGTCGAGTCCATCAAAAAATGAGGGCGGCTCCGTTCTCCCGTGCGCGCGCGTTAAAATCTGGTGTATGAAGGTGCCGGTATTGCTCTGGATGGCTGCGGCGTGCGCTGCCTTCCTGCTCGCGCCATCTACCGCTCCTGCTCAAACCGCACCTCCAGTTCACGCCACGCCCGCGAACCCTGCAGATGTTCAATTGCGCTCTTATCTGGAGCAAGCCGCGGAAGCGATGCACAATGGGGATCTCGCGTCTGCTGCGGAGAAGCTTCGACGCGTTTTGGGCATTGATCCCCATTCCCTTGCGGCTCTGAACAACCCGGGGACCGGGTTTCCCGGGCGTGACCAAGATCACTGGTCAGCGCGGTGACAATCACTGTATCGTTCCACGTCCATGGTTAGCCTTGATGAGGAGTTCCTGCGGAATTCCCCGGCCGCCGTTTGCTGGCCGCTAAGCAGACAAAGGACTTCCGGATCTAACCATGCCTCGAAAACTCGGCCCAAAGCTGATTCTGTCGCTCACCATCCTGATCGTTGCCATCAGCGGGGTCAGCGGATACCTCAATTTCCGCACCCAGAAGAAACAGTTAGTGGGGACCATGATCCTCGGCGCGGATCAGCTTTCGCGCAGCATCACCGGCGCTACCTGGCATGCCATGCTCGACGATGACCGCAAGGCCGCCTATGAGATCATGCGGGTGATTGCCGACAAACAAGGGATTGACCGGATCCGAATGTTCAACCGCGAGGGACGGCTGGCGTTCTCGACCGACGCGAGAGAGCAACCTGGCGTGCCCAGCCTATCCAACGAGGTTTGCGCCAGTTGTCATAGCCAGGGACCGATTCGCAACCGGCCGGCTGAAGATTCGCGCGTTCGGTACGCCACTTCGCCGGATGGCGTGAAGACGATCAACATGGTGGCGCCCATCTACAACGAGCCTTCGTGCAGCAATGCCAGTTGCCACGCTCACCGCGCATCGACCAAGGTACTCGGCGTTGTGGATGTTGCGTTGCGGCTGGATCCCGTGCAGAAACAAACGAGGGCCATCACTCTGCAGACCGTCGCTTTGACCGCGCTGGAGGTGGCGATCGGAGCGGCGTTTGTCATTCTGTTCACGAAGCGTTTCGTGGCTACTCCGATTCAACAGCTCATTGAAGGAACGAAGGCAGTAAGTGCCATGGAGTTGGATCGGCCGATCGAAATCACTCGTCGCAGCCAGGAAATCGATGAACTGGTGGACTCGTTCAACCGCATGCGCGAACGCCTGAAACTGGCTGTAGCCGAGCTGAACGAAATGCAGCAGACGTTGGAGAGCAAGGTGGACGAGCGCACTCGACAGTTGCAGGTTGCCCAACGCAAGCTCGTCCAATCCGATCGCCTGGCCACGCTCGGACAGCTTGCGGCCAGTGTGGCGCACGAGATCAATAATCCTGTTTCTGGAGTGCTCAACCTTTCCATGCTGCTCGAGCGCTTCATGGCCAAAGGGGAATACCCACCGGGACGCGAAGCCGAATTCCGCAAATACCTGAGTCTGATCTCGATAGAAACCGCCCGTGTGGGGCGGATTGTGTCGGACCTGTTGGCCTTTTCAAGGCGTTCCAAGCCACAGCGCGCACCGGCTGATCTGAACAGGCTCGTGCGCACCACCCTTGGTTTGGCCGACCACAAACTCAAGTTGATCAGCGCTGAAGTTGTTCTGGACTTGCAAGACAATCTGCCGCTGGTGGAGTGCGACTCGTCGCAGATTCAGCAGGTGATTCTGAATCTCATCTTAAACGGCGCTCAGGCTATGCAGCCGCGCGGCGGCGGCAAACTTACCATCCGTACCCGCGTACTCACCGACGAAGGTGACGTGGAGCTTAGCGTTCAGGATACGGGCGAAGGCATCGCCCCCGAAAACCTATCCAAGATCTTCGACCCGTTCTTTACCACGAAAGCCGAGGGAAAGGGAGTCGGGCTTGGGCTGGCCGTGTTGTACGGCATCGTGAAAGCTCATGAAGGGGAGGTCGAGGTCGCGAGCCAGCGCAATGAAGGCACGACCTTTACGGTCACTCTCCCGCTCAAGTCGCGCAATACCACTCCGGAGTCGAGGGAAGTGCAGGTACATGCAGTGTGAACGGACTTTATCTCGTGGCGATCGGAAGCGTACCGGCAAACGCCTTGGAGTGGATCGAAGGCGCGACCGCCGAGTGGTTCCCGCTGCCCATTCGGCGCTTGCCTCCTCTATCGATCCCGGACGGCGCCTATGACGCAAAGCGAGGGCAATATCAGTCGGTAGAGATGATGAAGATGCTGGCTCAACACGCGCCGCGCGATGCTTCCCGCGTTCTTGGAGTCACGGACGTGGACCTGGCAATCCCGATGCTCAGTTTTCTGTTTGGGCAAGCGCAGTTTGACGGTCCCATCGCCGTGGTCTCGCTGTGCCGGCTGCATCAAGAGTTTTATGGGCTTCCTCCGCAGGAGAGCCTGCTGCGGGAGCGCACGGTCAAAGAAGTCCTGCACGAGTTGGGACACACTTTCGGACTCGTCCATTGTTCGGAGCCGACGTGCGCGATGAGCCTGGCCACGCATATCGAATTGGTCGATGCCAAGGCAGAACAGTACTGCGCGCGCTGCGGAATGCAGTTGGTGCAGAGGTTTACTTCGCGAGAGGCACTCATATGAAGAAGAATTGGCCGATCCTGGTGGTGGACGACGAAGATGTCATGTGCGAATCGATGGGAGCGTGGTTGCGCGAAGACGGTTATCGCGTCGACACCGCCCCCAACGGACAGAAAGCGCTCGAACTCGCCAAGTCCATGGACTATGCCATCTGCTTTGTCGATTTGAAGATGCCCGGCGGCATGGATGGCATTGAGACCATGATGGAAATCCATCGCATTCGGCCGGAAGCGTCCATCATCATCATCACCGCCTATGCGACAGTCGACACTGCGATTCAGGCCATGAAGGAAGGCGCGCAGGAGTACATCGTGAAGCCCTGCAATCCGCAGGAGATCTCGATGTTGGTTTCGCGCATCCTGAAGCTGAAGAAGTTGCAGAGCGAGAATGCGATTCTGCGCAAGAAGCTCAACCGCCAATATCGCCACTGCGACATCATCACCAAGAATCCGCGCATGGGAGAGATTCTGGCTTTGGCACAGGACGTCGCTAGCCTGCGCAGCACGGTGCTGATTCGCGGCGAAAGCGGTACGGGCAAGGAGCTGGTGGCGCGAGCCGTTCATTTTTCCGGCAATCGCTCGGAGAAGCCATTCGTTGTCGTAAGCTGCGCCGCGCTCACCGAAACTCTGCTCGAGAGTGAGTTGTTCGGCTACGAAAAGGGCGCCTTCACCGGCGCCGCCGCTCAAGTGAAAGGGAAGTTTGAACTGGCGCACGGTGGCACGATCTTCCTCGATGAAATCGGCGACATCTCTCCCAAACTGCAGGCTGACCTTCTACGGGTCTTGCAGGCGCGGCGTTTCTATCGCGTCGGAGGGAATGAAGAGGTCGAGGTCGATGTGCGCATCATCGCCGCCACCAACAAGAACCTTGCCGAAGAGGTGCAGCAGGGGAGATTCCGCGAGGATCTCTACTATCGCCTCAACGTGATTGAGATCCACCTGCCACCGCTGCGCGAGCGGCGCGAGGATATTCCCTTGCTGGCGGAGCACTTTGTGCAGCGCATCGCTTCAGAATTGGGCAAAGACGTTGGCGGCATCTCTGCGGCAGCTTTGAAGCTGCTGATTGCCAGCGATTGGCCGGGCAATGTCCGTGAACTTGAAAATGTAATCGAGCGAGCCATTGTGACCTGTCGAAACGGCATGCTCGACGAGCAGGATTTCTCCTGGCTGCAGCGCAGCCCCGGGTCGCCGCAGAATTGGGAAGTCCCTGACGTTCCTCTCGGCGAACTGGAACGCCGGGCTATTGTTGCCGCGCTGGAGCGCAAACACGGCAACGTCAAAGAGGCATCGACCGCCCTGGGCATTGATCGCTCGACGCTCTACGACAAGCTTAAGCGCTACGAGATTGTACATTGAATTGTGAGGCCGGCCGAGGCTCAAGCCTCGAGAAAAGTGTCCGCGAGCACCGCCTCCCAGTTGGAATCGGGCAAGGCGTCCATCAGTCCGGGCAGAAGCACACCGCCGTCCGCCAGGGCGGGAGGCGTGTTCGGCGCCCGGAGTTGCAGTTGCAGTCGTTCCAGTTCCCTCGACAACCAGCCGTGAACTTCGGGTCCTTTCAGAAGATGGCGCAGAGTTGCCGGATCGCGTGGATCCAGCCGCGGACGGATCTTGAGATACCACCCTTCCTTAGCGCCGCCAACACCGACTACTGTTCCTTCGAGGGGCGTACGCACCCGAATCTCGTTGCCATTTTTCTCCATGCGCCAGGCGGTCTGGTTGATCTCGATCTCGGTTCCCACTTCGGGCATCTGGATGGAGTCGGGATCGCCGATCAGGTGATCGGCTAATTCATCGAGGCCGATGGTGAACGTCCCGTCGTCGGTTGGCTTCACCCACGTGTGTCCACGGTGGTAAAGGCGGTCCTCCGAATAATTGAGTCCGAGGTCGGGTGCCAATCCCGTCGCCGGCAACACGGCAAACTGTGAGTATTTGCTGCAATGACGACAATCAAAAGCGTTGTCGCACGTCCGGGAAATTACTCTGCCCGCAAGTTCATGGCGGCATCGTCGATCCGATTCCGGCAACTCCGCAAAATCCGCCTTCCAGCACAACTCGATTGCCTGATTGGTGCGAAAGTCGTGAGCCGTGCGCCACGCCGCCGAGACGACCGTCGCCAGGATCGTCACGACGATGGCGAAGAACAGAGACAGGAAAACGACGTGACCAACGGTCCAATGGAATCCATCAATCCCCGGAAACATGGGTGTTCTCTCCTTTGGGCGGTGCGAACAGCGGCAGATAGCGATACGACAGCGAGTAGACGATGACTCCGTAGGCAATGACACCGGCGAAGCTGGCAACCTCTTGCCAACTCGGCGTGTATTGCAAAAACTCGTCGAATGCCAGAGTGGGCACAGCCAGAGTCTGCACGGTGAGGACGAAGCGGTTCAGCAACACTCCCGCACACGCCAGCGCGGCACCGCTCAGAAGCCATCCCCGCCGCATTGCAGACTTGCGGTACGTCAGCAGAAAGGCCGGGAGCAATCCAAACAGCACGATCTCAGCAAACAGGATCGGCGTGCCAAATGGCTTGTGAGTGTAGTACTGCCACGCAGCAAAGCCCACCGACGGCGAAGTGATGTTTAACCAGACCAGCGTGTCGATCGACTTGGCTGCGACATAGATAGCAAGCAGGACCCCGGAAATGAATCCCAAGCGCCGCAACACTTCCGGCGGAACAAGCCGCCGACCAGTCACCTTCTCAACCGTAGCCGTCACTAACATGAGAAAGCTTGGTCCCGAAGCAATCGCCGACAAAATAAATAGGAAGAATGTAGAAGGCCAGATGAAGATGCCGTCACGGAACGCAAAAGGACGGCCGCGCAACACTCCATAGAGCCCGCCCAGAGACCCCTGGTGGAAAAACGAGAGCAGAGTCCCCACGCCCGCGAGCACGGGCACTAACTTGTGCAGTTGATGTTCAAAGACAAGAAACGAAGGCAGCTTGCGCAACTGGCGATTACGCAGCAGGATCGGAACATATTCCAGGCAAAGCACTAGCAGATAACAGGAAATGCAGAACGTGACTTCCGTGAGCATCGAGTGCGTATTCGGATGCCAGAAGGTGAACCACGCCCGCAAGGGCTGGCCCACGTCGATCATCAAAATGGCAACCGCGCCGCTATAGCAGATGAAACCGACAACGACCGCCGTGTTCAGGATCGGCCTTAGCTCAGCACGCTTCAGAATGTAGACCAGGAATCCGGTGAAGAACGCCCCCGCGCCCAAGGCGATGATCCCCAGATCGAGAAAGATCCAGAGGCCGAAAGCGAATCGATTGTCCATGTTGGTCTGATTCAGCCCGTAGTACAGGCACAAACCAGCCGCATAAATCCCGACAGCGAGCACAACGGCCCACGGAGCCAGCCAGAGCAGGAATCGCGAGAGCGAGGTTCGCTCCTCGCCCCGCGCAATCCACCGGCCGTCGGTAAGGACGGAGCTAGCCATGTTGGACCTCCGAACGGTCGATCTCCGCGCGTTTGATCTCAGACCCCGGACCGGAATTAGACTCCGCCAGCGCTCTCACCCAGGCCTCCTTCGATTTGTAATAAACCTTTGGCTCCGTCCCGATGCGCGCCAGCAAGCGGAATGCGTAAGGAGAGCGCGCGTCTTGCGAGGCGGCATCGTTCTTGTCGGCCAGGTTGCCAAATCGAATGGCGCCGGTCGGGCAAGCCTCCACGCAAGCCGGGACATAATCGGCGGGATCGATTTCCCGCCTTCCCGCACTCGCGGCCTTCTCCTTCGCCGAATGCAACCGCGCGTGGCACAGATTGCACTTCTCCACGACCCCACGCATGCGTACTGCAACTCCCGGATTCAGGCTCTTCTCCATTCCCGCAGGCCACGCCGGATCCCACCAGTTGAAGTAGCGCGCATGATAGGGGCACGCGGTCATGCAATAGCGGCATCCCAGGCAGCGCTGCGGCATCTGCATCACAATCCCAGTAGCCTTGTCCACTTCGACGGCTTGCTGCGGACATACCCTCACGCATGGCGTCTCGTGCTCACAGTGCATGCACAGGATCGGGATGAACGCTTCGCGCCGCGCGACTCCGTCCATTCCGTTCGAAACCTTGCGGACCAGCATCGGCGTGAGGCCCGTCCTGGCGGTTGCCTGCGGAAGCGGCGGCACATTGTTTTCGGCCGCGCAGGCCATCATGCATGAGCCGCAACCGGTGCAGCGGTCCAGATCGATCACCATGCCGTAACGGGCGCTCATGCGTTCCTCTTCTCTGGCGGTTCCCGCAAACTCGATTCCTGGTATAGCTTCGAGGCCAATGGCGGCAGGACTGGCTCGGGCCATCCAGTCGACCAACTCTCGGGATGCGCAGAAGCGCCGGCCGCCGGCCATTCCTTCAACTCGCATCGGAGGCTTTCGGGAGGCAGTAGCTCTCCGACCCAGACTGCTCCATTCCAAAGTTGCTCTTCGAGCTTCTGAACAGAGGCCAGCTTGGCGACTGGTGTCACTTCCTGTCCGATCAAAGCTCCCGTCCGTCCGCCGAAAAGTTCTTTGCAACGGGCGTGAATGATTTTTTCAGTCGTGCTCAGAGTGGAATTGATGCTGCCGAGAAATTGCGCGGCACTCTGTAGTTCCGGCGGCGCCTTGCCCAGACTGGGAGCCACCGCGTAGGTCTCAATCGCCAATGTCGGCGCGGTAGGAACATCGGTCAACTCTTCCAGAAAGCCCGGTGCGGGAAGCAGCCAGTCTGCTTTGCTTGTTCCTCCATCCCATGCGGCAAAGCGGAATACTTCGGCGTCAGTCTGCGGAACAAAATCCCAAGGCACGCTGGAATCGATCAGCACCGCGCGTACGGAGGAGATAACAGCGTCGGCGGAAACATACGACTCCGTCCGCTTCGACCTTCTCACGATTCCGCCGTGCGCTCCGGCAGCGCCCAGCACGACATTCAAAGCTGCGATCGCCGGATTGTCATCGCTCGCGATCGCCACAGCGGGAGGCCGTGCGGCAATCGTCCGCGCCAGATCACGAATCGCATCCGTGGTGAGCCCAGTCTGCATAGCGGCATCCGCGAGTGTTAGGGGCGGCATGGGCCCGTGCGCGGGTACGAGATGTTCTTCGAGAAGTATGCGCGCCACTCCCGCCGCCAAAGCAGCTTCCGCACCAGCTTGAACGGGTACCCACTGCCACGCCCGCGCTGCGGTCCTGGAGAGTGACGCTTCCACTTGAATCAGTCGCAGTTGCGGGTCCGCCATGCCCGCAGCGCGCTCTGCCCACAACCGGGTGAACCGGCCCGGACTACCCCAACCATCCAGCAACGGCGCACCAAAGCTTACGATCGTGCGTGCGCTCTCCAAGTCGTAACCCAGGGCGGCAGCCGGCACGCCGCTCCAGCTTGCGTAGGGCGCCAGAGCCCGAGTCTCCGAGCCAGGCACCGCGCGATAACTGCCGCTTCGCTTTTGAAGGAAGGTCTCGAACACCGACGAAGCCGCACGACCTGGATAGCCATCGACTATTACGACCGGTCCCTCATTGCACGCTTTCGCAAAGGCCGCCTTGGCTTCACCCCAAGAGGAAGTAGTGTTGCGGTGACGCACCGTTCGCAACCGCTGCGGATGCCAGTTCAGTTGATGCGCTCCGAAACCGAGCGGGCACAGCGCCCCGCGACTGATGGGATGACTGCTCACTCCGGCAACTCCCACGGGCCATCCTCCGGCCATCCGTACCCGCATGCCGCATCCATTCGGACACAGCGTGCAAGACGACTGCTTCACTTCGACCGGACCGCGCGTGGGCTGCGGAATCCACGGCCAGTTCTGACTCCATATGGAAGTGTCATCCAGCAGCTTCCAGGGCACCGGCGTAACCATGAGACCCGCCGCCGCTCCCGCGCTCCATACCAGCAGATCCCGTCGCGTGACCTTCATGCTTCTCCTTTACTCATGGCAACCGAGACAGCCCACTTCAACGTTGTGCCGGCGGTGACAGTCTTCGCAATCGCTCATCTTCATGCCCTCGTGCGGCGCGCGCCGCAGGCGCGAGATCGAGTGCCCCCAGATGTCACGGCTGTATCCGCTGATGCGGTTCACTTCATACACTCGAACCTGGTCAGTCTCTCCGTAAGTCGAATGACATTCCACACAGGCCAGACCGGCTCGCTTCACATGGATCGCGTGCGAAAACCACACATTGGCTGGCTGCCGCGCGTACACCAGCCACGGAGTCTCATGTCCGGGCTTGATGAAGTGATCCACCAGCTCGGCTTCGGCTTTGCTCTCTCCAATCCGTTCGGAGTGGCATCCCGCGCATTTTTCCATCGCAGGAATTCCGGCAAAGGCCCCGTTCTCGCGCAGAGCGTGACATTCACCGCATTCGGCGATGCCAGACTTTTCCGCGTGCGTCTTGTGACGAAACTCGACCGGCTGCTGCCGGTGCACATAGAGCACGCGTGGAAACGCCACCCACCCAACTACCAGCGCGACGGCAAGCCCGAGTCCGAACACGAAACTGTTCCGGCGCATGCTCATTCCTCCACCATCCAGCCTCGGTTGGAAAAAAAGTGCTGGAACAAACACACCAGGTGTTGCCGTGACAGCAACTGCGCCACTCCCCGCACCGGCGAGCCGCCATCACAGCCCGGCGCGTGCGTCTCGTGGATTTCGTGCGTGAGCCGCTCCTGTTCCTCCGCCTGCCATGCCGCCGCTTGCGGACCGGAGACCAGCCCGGCGCGCGTCCGGCCCGGCAACTCCCATCCCTCGAACAGCCATCCTGCCCCGTAAGGATCGGCAGCGAGCCTTGCGGGATCACTGCGCACGCGGCTGTTCACTTTCTGAATCATCAGAGGATTCGGAAAGCTCATCGGCCATTCGACTCCATGGACTGTCAGCGCCAGTGCTGGACAATGAGTGCCGTGCACGGTGACGAATGTGACGCCGTCCACGCTCCCGGCCACATCCGCCAGAAATCCGTCAATACCGATGTGGCACAACCCGGATTCCTCGGCGTCCAACCAGAAGTGATTCGCCGTGTACTGAAGATGAGGGGGCGGAGTGGTCGCGTGCGGCCGCGCCAGCAACAAATACGAATCGCAATAGCGATAGGTGTTGCTCGTGCAGCTCGAGAGCTGCGAGTCGCTGAAGGGCACCAGCTTCGTGACCGGCGAAACGCCGCAATACTGCACGCGAATTTCTTCCAGATGCGGGCAGCGCTCCTGTTGCACGCCATTCTTCGCAACCAATGCGCACTGCGCGTACTGCGCCGATGCACAGCGCCCGCCATCGACCGCTCCTGGTCCGTCAAGAATCAACTTCTGTACCGGCGCAGCATGGCAATATCGCGCTCGACCCTCTTTAAGAAACGGGCACGCCATAATTCACTTCCGAGGCTTCTGGTTTGAGGCCTCTGACTCCGAAGGCTCGACTCGCTCGCCTCCGTCTGCCATCGTCAGCCCCAAGCCGGGTACGGACAGACTGTGCGATCCGCCATGCAACATCGCCTGTAGTTCCGCGTCGATGTTGCTCAGGTCGATGCTGTCGCGAGTTCGTTGTACCTTGCGGACCATTAAGTCCCAGCCCACAGCGCCAAACACTACGAGCAGCGCCAGGAGTGTGATGATGCCCAACGCAAAGTTCGTCATGTTGAGCCAGAACGTCCAATTCTCTCCAGCCATAATCGGGTGACCTCCTTGCCGATAAACGCACGGCCACTTCGAAAATAGCAATCCAAATACCATCAAGTGAATTCAACAACATGCAAGGGATTCGATCCGCTGCGCGCCGGAATTCCCGACAACTATGTAGGGTTTCCCAACAGGGCCAAGTCATACTGAAATCACCGCATTCGCCTGCATGGGCCAACACGGATTAGCCACACGAAGACCATGAACTACCGCCGGTTGCACTGAATCACCTATTCAATTCGGAAGTGAAACAGCTTTTTTGTGCGTCCCGTCGCGTTGAAGCGTGATTGGCATCACAAGCGGCTCGTTTCGTTCTCGATACAAACGACTTGCGCGCCGCTTTTCGCCGAGATCGACATCGTTTTGATGTGTATTTTTACGGGTCTAATAGATTCGTAGTAATGCTCGGGCATTTGTCGCTTACTAAAATGACGCGACTCATGAATCCTAAATGGAACGGCCAATTCTCTTGCTTTGATCTCGTCGCTAAGACCAGCGAGCGCTCACGCAGCGTTGTGCAGGTACGCGACATCGAGATCGGCGGCAACGATTTCGTTGTGATGGCCGGTCCTTGCGCTGTCGAATCCGAGAAACAGTTGCTGCAGACCGCTGAAGCGGTGGCCGAGGCGGGCGCGCGCATCCTGCGCGGCGGAGCCTACAAGCCCCGCTCTTCGCCGTACGCGTTTCAAGGCCTGGGTGTGGAAGGCCTCAAGATTCTGCATAAGGCTCGAGAAGCGACCGGACTCGCCATCGTTACCGAGGTGATGAGCGAGGAAGATGTCGACCTCATCGCCGAATACGCTGACATCATGCAGGTGGGCACGCGCAGCATGGAGAACTATGCTCTCCTTGAAGCTCTCGGACAATGTGGACGGCCGGTTCTGCTCAAGCGCGGCATGACGGCCACGCTCGAAGACCTTCTCCGTTCCGCGCAAGTGATCGCCGTGGCGGGCAATTCGCAGGTCATTCTCTGTGAACGCGGTATCCGCACCTTTGAAACTGCCACTCGCAACACACTCGACATCGCTGCAGTGCCCGTGTTGAAGACGGTGTCGCACCTTCCCGTCATCGTGGACCCAAGTCATGCGGCAGGCGTTCGATCTCTGGTTCCCGTGTTGTCACGCGCCGCTGCGGTGGTGGGTGCGGATGGATTGATCGTGGAAGTCCATCCCTCCCCGGAGCAAGCTCTCAGCGACGGCAACCAATCGCTCACCTTCGGCGAGTTCCGCCGCATGATGCATGATCTTCAGCCTTACCTCGATCTCCAGCACGAGGAACGTCAACTCCGTCCACAACTCCTCGCGGTCGGAGGAGCGGACTAGTGGCGCCGCGCTCTATCCTAGTCCGACCCATACTTGTCTCCCTGCTTTTGTTGATGGTCTTCGCACTCAAAAGAACCGCCATGGAAGCGTCACCTGCTGCGGATTCGACGTCATTTCTCTACACCATGGCAACTCACTACCAACCGCTGGCGTGGATGCACGGAGGCGAGCGCTTCGGTTCCGGCGCAACGATCTTAGTGCGTGAAGCGGGTGGCATTCATCCGCTGGTTCCAGGCTTCGCTGCGTCTGCCGATTCCGCGGTCTCGTTTGATGGACAACGTGTCTTGTTCGCCGGGAAGTTGAAAGCTGAAGACGTGTGGCAGATCTGGGAGATCGCATTGATCGGCGGAGAACCACGGCGCATCACCTCCGGCTCGGAAGACTGCATTCGCCCGTTTTATCTGCCCGAAGATCGCGTCGTGTATGCGCGCAGAACCGCAGGGCGATTCGTGATCGAGACCGTCGACCTCGCTGGCGGAAAGGCGCTGCCCCTGAGCTACGGCCCGGCGAACTTCCTCCCGACCGATGTTCTCCGCGATGGACGCATCTTGTTCGAGGCCGCATACCCGTTTGGAGCAGAGGCCGTTCCTGATATCTATACCGTGTATTCCGACGGCAGTGGAGTCGAGTCCTATCGCTGCGATCACGGCACAAGGCGTTACTCCGGAAGACAAGTCAGTTCAGGAGATATTGTTTTTTCTTCGAGTCATGGTCCGGCAAAATTCAGTCTGGCAAAGTTCACCTCGGCGCGGGCACAGGAAGTTCACATTTCCGCTCCAGTCGGGGAATACGCCGGAGAAGTCGTCGAGACCCCCGCGGGCGATTGGCTCTTGCCCTGGCGCGCAGACTCGAAAGCTCCCTTTCAATTGATGCTTTGGACTCCGGGTTCTACAGCGCTGCGTCCGGCACTAGCCGAACAAAATGCGGACGCAGTCCAGCCCGTGCTGGTGGCGCAGCGCACCGTGCCGAATCGTCATCCCTCGGGATTGCACGACTGGCCGAATGCAAACTTGCTTTGTCTGAATGCATACACTTCGAAGTATCGGTTCGCCGCCGGAGCCATTCATGCCGTGCGGCTCTACACGCCCGATGGGTCGGGCAATCCCAAACTGCTCGGCACGGCTCCGGTGGAACGCGACGGCTCATTTTTTGTTCAGGTTCCATCCGAGAAACCGTTGCAGATCGAACTGCTGGATGCTGCCGGAAAAACGTTGAAACGCGAAGCGGGATTCTTCTGGATGCGTCGCGGCGAGCAGCGCGGTTGTGTCGGATGCCACGCCGGCCCGGAAACCTCGCCTGAGAATGCGGTTCCCATGACCCTGCTGAAGTCCACCACGCCGGCCGACATGACTGGCGCGAGCGCGCAGAACGCCTCGGGAGGACACTAGCGTGACCAAACGACTTCTCGGACTCCTTCTCTTGTCCTCGTCCTTGCTAGCGCAAGCGCCTCAATCCGCGCCGAGCTCGATCCGATTCGAGGATGCCACCGCAAAGTCAGGCATTCAGTTCACCCACAGCTTCGGCGCGCAGAAACTCGGCTCTTTGCTCGAAAGCACCGGCTCCGGCTGCGTCTGGTTCGACTACAACCATGACGGTCTGCCCGATCTCTACGTGGTCAGCGGCAAGCCGCTGGAAGACGGAATGCATCCTTATCCGCTCAAGCAGCCGCCTGCGACTCCGCCTCACAATCATCTTTATCGCAACAACGGCGACGGCACCTTCACCGATGTCACCGACCAGGCTGGAGTGGCGGCAAACATCTACGGCACGGCGGCGATCGCAGCCGATTTCGACAACGACGGCTTTGTCGACCTCTTCGTTACCGGCTACGGACGCGCGATTCTTTACCGCAATAAGGGCGACGGAACTTTTGAAGACGTCACTGCAAAGGCCGGCATTAAAGTCGACGGCTGGTCGATCGGTTCGGCATGGCTCGACTATGACCGCGATGGCTGTGTCGACCTGTTCGTCGGCCGCTACGTGAAGTTCGATCCCAAGTATCGCAACTTCTACGCTGCCGACAACTATCCCGGCCCGCTCGACTATGCCGCCGACACCAACCGTCTCTACCACAACAATTGCAACGGAACGTTCACCGACGTGACCGACAAGTCCGGAATCGGCGCCTATAAGGGTCGCACGATGGGTGTGACTGCAGCCGACTTTGACGGCGACGGCTTTCCCGATATCTACGTCGCCAACGACAAGACTGAGAATTTTCTCTTCCACAACAAGCGCGACGGCACGTTCGAGGAAATCGCCGGCGATCTCGGAGTGGCCTACGGCCAGAACGGGGAGAACACTTCGGCCATGGGCCCCGTGTTTGCCGACATCGATGGCGATGGTCGCCTCGATCTCTGGGTGACGGACTCCAAATACAACCGTCTCATGCGCAACGCCGCGCCGAATGGATTCGAAGACATCGGCCCCAGTTCCGGCATCTCGCAGGCCACGGCGCAGTACACCAGTTGGGGCAGCGGCATCTACGACTTCGATAACGATGGTTGGCTCGACATTCTCGTCTTCCACGGCGGGCTGATTCATCTGGTCCCGCAAGAGCAGTCGCTGTTTCGTGGTCTCGGAAACGGCAAGTTTACCGATGTATCCCGCGATGCCGGCCCGGTGCTTGACGTGAAAACGGTCTCGCGTGGTGCCTGCTTCGCCGACTACGACAATGACGGCAAAGTCGACGCCTTCGTCGTCAACCTGGGCGCCCCCGCGACCCTGCTGCACAACGTTACCCAGAACGGCAATCACTGGCTCACCGTGAAGTTGAAAGGAAAGAAAAGCAATCGCGACGGTATCGGAGCGCGTTTGGAACTGCTAGCCGCCGGACGCAAACAGATCGCCGAGCGCACTGCGGGATCGGGCTATCTCTCGCAGGACGACGGCCGCGTTCATTTTGGCCTGGGCGCCGCAACCAAGGCGGACAAACTCACTATCCACTGGCCCAGTGGCCAAGAACAAGTCTTGGAGAATGTTTCCGTGGATCGCGTGCTCACGGTGGAGGAACCGTAGATGCCGGCGCGCGCCATATCCGGTACGAGCTTTCGGCTGATGGTGCAAGTTGCTGCCATCTTTGCCGTGGTTCTGCTGGCGGTCGCGGCCAAGCCCGCAGCCAAACAGTCAGCGGCGATTCCGAAGCAGCCCTATCTCTCCCCCATCGAAATGGTTTCCTCTCCGGATGGCCGCCTGCTGTATGTCGTCTGCCAGGACAGCGATGAAGTGCGAGTCGTCGATGTGCAATCCAGCAAGGTGCTCAGCCGCATTTCGGTCGGTCGCATGCCGCGTGGAATCGCATTGTCGTCCGATGGCCGCCAGTTGTACATCACGAACGCCTGGTCCGACACCGTGTCGGTTATCGACACGACAACGTTGCAAGTCGTGCAGACGCTGCCTACCGGTTCGGAACCGAGCGGAATCGTTTCCGACAACAACGGCGCCACGCTCTACGTTGCCAATCGCCTCAGCGGCGACGTATCCGTGATCGACCTCAAGAGCGGGCAAGAATCGAAACGGCTCCTCGCAGGACGCGGCGCAAGCTATCTGGCATTGTCTCCGGATGGAAAGTGGATCTATTGCACTCATATCTATCCGAATGCTGGAGCCTTTCGCACCCAGCCAAATTCAGAAATCACGGTCATCGATACGGCGCGGCAAACCGTGGTCGAGCGCAAACCGCTGCACAACGTTGCTGGCGTGTTTCATGTGGCGCTGTCGGCGGATGGCCGGCTGGGCGTGGCCGCGCAACTCAGGCCCAAGAATCTCATCCCCCTGGCCCATGTCGAACACGGCTGGGCGTTTGGCGATTCGCTCACTTTGTTCGGGCAGGACGTGGGCGGAACCATCCAAATCCCGATTGATGAACTCGATCGCTACTACGCCCTGCCCTGGGGCGTCGCCATCGCGCCCGACAAGTCGAAGATCTTCCTGACCACTGCAGGATCACAGAGCGTCACCGTCATTGATATTGCCCGCCTGCTGAAAACAGTGCGGACGCGACCACAGTCGTTCGTCAATGATCTCTCAGCCTCGGCGGATTACGTACTGGCCAGAATTCCCGTGGGCCATAATCCGCGGGGCATTCTGCTCTCGCAAGACGGCAACCGTCTCTATGTCGCCAACCGCCTCGACGACAACATCGCAGTCATCGATACGACCACAGACAAACTGGTGTCGACGATCGACCTCGGCGGCCCCAGGACCGTGGACGCGCTCCGCCGCGGCGAGCGCCTCTTCTACACCGCGGACTTCGCCTTTCAAGGTCAGTTTGGCTGCGCCAACTGCCACCTCGACGCCACCATCGACGGCCTACAGTGGGACCTTGAGCCCGACGGCTTCGGCAAGGACATTGTCGATAACCGGTCGCTGGAGGACCTGGCCGGTACCGAGCCCTTCAAATGGAACGGCGGCAATGCCGACATGCCCACGGAATGCGGCCCGCGCACAGAAAAATTCTTCTTCCGATCGCAGAGTTTCAATCGGCAGCAACTCACCGACCTTGTGACTTTTGTCTTCTCGCTCCCCTACCGTCCCAATCGCTCCCGCCTTCCCAATGGAGAGTTGACGCCTGCGCAAGAGCGCGGCAAGACGATCTTTGAGCGAACTAACTACAAAAACGGCAAACCGATCCCCGACTCGAATCAGTGTGCAACCTGCCACAGCGGCCCCAAGTACACGAATCAGCGGCAGGTCGATGTCGGCACCGGCAAGCCCACAGACCGCTCACCCGTCATCGATGTGCCCCAACTTTCCAACGTAGCTTATTCCGCGCCCTACCTGCACGATGGTTCGGCGCGATCTCTGGAAGAAATTTGGACCGTGTTCAACCCGAAGGATACTCACGGCGTGAGCAACGATCTCACCAAGGACGAATTGAACGATCTCATCGAGTACCTGAAAACGCTATGAAGCCGAGAATCTGGTTCGCGACATTGGCACTGCTCTTCACGGCCTCGGTGGCCGTCGCCCAGGACATGCCACTGTTCCGCTGGGAGAACTTCACCGCCGCAAATGGCCTGCCCGACAATCACGTCTTCTGCGTGTTGGTGGACGGAAAGCGCATCTGGGCTGGTACAGAAAACGGATTAGGCCTCTATGAGAACGGCGCCTGGAAGGTCTTTCGCCCCGCGGATGGCATGGCGCATCGGGTCGTTCTGTCCCTTGCGCTCGATAAGCACACCGGCGACGTATGGGCCGGCACCATGGGCGGACTGAGCCACATCTCCGCCGGCCGCATCGACAGTTTCACGCAGTTGAACTCCGGCCTAAGCAACGACATTGTCTACGGAGTTGGAGTGCAAGGCGATTTTGTATGGACGGCGACCGCTGCCGGCGCCAGCCGCCTGAACACACGCACCGGAGAATGGACCCTGTTCAATGAGCGCAATACGCCCATGTATGAAATCTGGACCTACGCCGTCAGTCCCGCGGAAGACAAGGTTTATTACGCGGTATGGGGAGGCGGAGTGCTCGAGTATGACGTGAAGACCGAGCGCTGGAAGGATTACAACGATCCCGACGGGGAAACGGAACTCGTGGTGATGAAGGATCAGGGCTTGATCCACGAGATCACAACTTCCGTCAGTTATGTAGACAAAATTTTATGGGTTGCTACCTACTTCGGCGCAAGCCGCTACGACGGCCGCTACTGGCACAACTTTCTGCAGAAAGACAGCGGTCTCCCCAGTAACTTCCTCAACCAGATCAAGGGCATCGACGCGAATCGCGCGTGGTTTTCCACCGACAAAGGCCTCGCCTACTACGACGGCGCGAACTGGGCTGTCTATCGTCCCGCGCTCGATACCCACAAGCCCGAAATGCTGGTACGCGACCCGGCCGGCGTCGTCAAAAAGATTCCAGTCCAGACCGCCCCGGCACACAACTACGTACTCGGCATCGACTTCCAGGGCGACGACCTCTGGGTCGCAACCGCCAAGGGATTGAGCCACGGCATTCGCCAGAAAAGTTCCGTCGAAACCGCACAAGTTTTGAGCACCCACAAAGCGACACGCAAGAAATGAAACCATCAGGAGCCATGCAAATGAATGTTCAGGAGTTATTCGCGGAAGTGGCCACAGCCCCTGTTGTAAAGCGGGCGATCACCAACCATTCGGCGTTGAACGAAGCCTACGACTACGGGAGCGCCTTCTCTCGCGGCATGCGGATCGATCTGAACGGGCTCACCATTCTTCTGATCTCGGGCACCGCCAGTATCGATGACGCCGGCCGGACCGTACATGTTGGCGACCTTCGCGCCCAACTCCGGCGCACCTTCGACAACATTACCAAGTTGCTGGCCGCGGAAGGCGCGACCTGGCATGACATCGTTCGCACCACTTGCTACCTCCGCGACATCGAGCGCGACTACCAGGCCTTCAACGAAGAGCGGACGGACTTCTACAGACAGCAGGGACTCGACCCGCTGCCTGCTTCTACTGGAATCCAGGCGATTCTCTGCCGCCCCGATCTGTTGATCGAAATTGAAGCGATCGCCATGTTCCGGCGGGAAGTGCCTACGGAGTAGCCATGCGCCTCGTCAGTGTTTCTGTGATCGCTGCGGTGCTGACCAGCACCGCGTGGGCCCAAACGTCCGTCCCCTGTGCGTGCGGCCACAATCCGCCGGGCCCACCCGCGCCCCGTTCGCTCAAGCCCTACACCGGCGCGCCCGACGACTTGCGCCCGTTCTCGAAGTTCACTACTCCTTATTACGAGTATTATCAGGATCTCGTCGAATACAACGGCGCCGCCCGCGACGTTCCCGATCCTGACCTCAAGGATCTCAATGAGATTCGTATTGGATTTCTGGCGCCTCTCTACGACCACCCCGACCAGGTACTCGGCAATCGCATGCTGAATGGCGCAACAATGGCAATCGACGAGGCGAATGCTGCCGGCGGTTACGGCGGCAAGCCTTTTCGGCTCGTGACTCACAACGACTATGACAACTGGCAGATGAGCAAATCCGCGGCTGTTGGCGCTTCCAGAGATTCCGCCATCTGGGGCGCTGCCTCGAACGACGCTGTCAGAATGATCTATGACGACAAAGTTTGGGCAATGTTCGGCTCCATCAGCGCGGAATCCACCCACATCGCCCTGCGCCTGACACTGAAAGGTGAAACTCCGCTGGTGAACAGCGCGTCCACCGATCCCACGATTCCGGAGACCATCATCCCCTGGTATTTCACCGATCTTCAGGATGATCGCGTCCAGGGTTACACGCTGGCGCGGCATATCTATACCAACTTGGGCTTTAAGCGGGTCGCCATTCTGCGGGTGAACGACCGTTACGGACGCTTTGGGGTTATCAAGTTCCGCGACGCCTCCCGGCGCCTCGGCCATCCAGTAGTGATCGAGCAGAAGTTCATGCCGGGCGACACCGACTACCGTCGCCAACTTCAAGTGATCGAAGACTCCCGCGTCGACGCCATCGTGCTGTGGACGGACATCGGCCCTGCCGCCAAGATCCTGCAGCAAATGCAGGAACTGGGCATGAAGCAGCGCGTGTTCGGCAGCCATCGCACCATCGGCGACGAACTCGTCAAGCTCGCGGGCCCTGCCGCCGAAGGCTTCGAGGCAGTTTTCCCTTACGACCCCAACCGCACCGACCCGGGATGGCAGGATTTCAACGCTCGCTACGAAGCGCGCTTCCACGAGAAGCCCGATCATTTCGCCGCCCTGGCCTACGATGCGATGAGAATCCTGCTTGACGCCATTTGTCGCGCCGGCCTGAATAGAGGCCGCATCCGCGACGCCCTCACTGCAACGCAAACTTACAAAGGCGTCACCGGAGACATGGTTTTCGATCCCAACTGCAAGAACATAGCACCCCTGTTTCTCGCTCACGTGCGCAACGGAACCATCGACTACCGGCGCATCACCATGGAGAAATCGTACGCTCGCGTGGGTGAGAACGGCGTTCAGTATGCGGGGCCATCCCTGCACGACGAGCAAGCAACCACCCTTAAAATTGGCGTCTTTGGGCCTCATGCCGAGGAACTCATCCGATCCCCAGAGGCCGTTCGCATGCTGAGCGCGTTCAACGACACCGGCAGGCACCTTTCGCTGATTGCCATTCCATCCGAAACCTCGTGGGGCAAGTCCTCCGACGATCTGGTAAAGGCTGTCTACCAGGAGCACGTACTGGCGCTGATTGCGCTCGATCGGCCCTCCAGTCATCTCGCCGAACAGATTGCGGTGAAGTCGTTCATACCAGTCGTGGCCATCTCCGCCGACCGCGCGCTCACCTCAACCAACATCCCTTGGATTTTCCGCCTGCCGCAGGGCACTCCTCTTCAGCAGGCCTTGCGCTGCCTCTCCGCGGCGATCGAACAGGCCGGACCGAACCGAGCCGGCATCCGCGACCTTCTAGCGTCCGGCAAACCGCTAGCTGGAGCACGTTTTGAGTCGACAGGGGAGCTCAAATAGAGGCGGCCCTTGTACTCCTGATTTTTACAGACTTACACTATCCCTCCCGCATTCCCTCCGGCCCGTCCCACAGATGCCGGCCTGACTGGCAAGGCACATAAGAGACAATGGTCTGGCCAAAATCATTTAAAATGCAGGTTCTCTGCACAGAAAATGATCGACAGCCACAGCCGAAAAGTTCGAGTGATTGACTCCCACACGGGCGGCGAGCCGACGCGCGTAGTCGTCAGCGGAGGTCCCGATCTCGGGACCGGGCCGCTGGCCGAGCGGTTGGAGCGCTTTCGCAGCCAGCACGACAGCTTTCGATCGGCCGTCGTAAACGAGCCGCGGGGATCCGACGTTATGGTGGGAGCGCTCTTGTGCGAGCCCGTGGACCCTGCCTGCGCCGCCGGCGTCATCTTCTTTAATAATGTCGGATACCTCGGCATGTGCGGGCACGGGACGATTGGTCTGGTCGCGACGCTGGCGTTTATGAAGCGAATCGAGGCCGCGGAGCACCGCATCGAGACTCCGGTGGGGACCGTGAGCGCCTTCCTGCACTCGAACGGCGAAGTGACCGTGAACAACGTTGCCAGCTATCGCCATGCCGCGAACGTGGAAGTGGAGGTGCCGCACTACGGCAACGTGCAAGGGGACGTGGCTTGGGGAGGCAACTGGTTTTTCCTTGTGCGCGACAACAACATGGAGCCATCGCTGAACAACCTCGAACACCTGACCGACTTTACGTGGGCGATCCGCAGGGCCCTTCGCCAGCAGGGAATTACTGGAGCCGGAAATCAGGAAATAGACCACATCGAAATCTTTGGCCCATCCCATCTGCCCGCTGTCGACAGCAAGAATTTCGTGCTCTGTCCCGGCAAGGCCTATGATCGTTCTCCATGCGGAACCGGAACCAGCGCCAAACTGGCCTGCCTCTATGCCGACGGAAAGATCCGTGAAGGCCAGATTTGGAAACAGGAGAGTATTGTCGGAAGTCTATTTGAAGGTAGCATCACGGTCCGAGAGGGCAGGGTTTATCCCAGCATTAAGGGTTCGGCCTTTGTGAACTCCGAGGCTGACTTGGTGCTGAATCCACAAGATCCCTTTTGCATGGGCATTCGAACGTGAAAATGCTGATGAAGGCGCGCGAGCTCACCCAGCACTTCGAGAAACTCCTCGGCGATCACCCGAGGATTTTCCGCGCGCCCGGACGCGTCAACCTCATTGGCGAACACACCGACTACAATGACGGCTTCGTGATGCCCGCCGCTGTTGCCTTCTCGACCTATGTGGCAATCGCCCCGCGCCCGGATCGCAAACTGGTCATTCACTCCGAAGAATTCCCCGGCAACTTCGAGTTTGATCTCGATAACTTACCCAAGCAACGCACCGGCGCATGGTGTGACTACGTGCTCGGCGTCGCCAGCGTGCTTCACAAGCGAAGCCATCAGCTTCACGGCGCGAACTTGTTCGTACATGGGGAGGTCCCTGTCGCGGCGGGACTGAGCTCATCCGCGGCCCTTGAAGTCGCCTCCGCGCTTGCTCTAATGCGCATGGGCGAGATACAACTGCCGCTGACCGAGGTTGCCCAGCTCTGCCGTCAGGCTGAGAACAGTTTTGTCGGCGCACGGGTCGGAATCATGGACCAGTTCGTCTCCTGCTTGGGAAAAGCGGGACACGCTCTCCTCCTGGATTGCCGCTCCCTCGAATATCAGCTTGTTCCCATCCCCGCCGGCATTTCGCTTGTAGTCTGCAACACCATGACCAAGCACGATCACGCGACGGGTGCCTACAACACTCGTCGCGACGAGTGCGAACAAGGAGTCAGGTATTTTCAGAAATGGAATCCTGCGGTCCGCGCCTTGCGCGATGTATCGGTAGAGTTCCTCGATCGGCACATCCATGACCTTCCCGCTGTGATCGCGAAACGATGTTCCCATGTCGTCCGCGAGAATCAGCGCTCGCTCGATGCTGCCCGCGCTCTCACAGAAGGCAACTTACCTCGAGTCGGTCAGTTGATGCGTGAGTCCCACGCCAGCCTGCGAGATCTCTACGAAGTCAGTTGCAGGGAACTCGACATCATGGTCGAGGCGGCCGAAGGCTTGCCTGGCTTCTGCGGTGGGCGCATGACCGGAGGTGGCTTCGGAGGATGCACGGTCAACCTGGTGCGCGAAGAACATGCCGAGAACTTCGCGAGGCAGATTGCCGAACGTTATCGACAAAAGACGGGAATCACTTCCCAGGTGTACCTGTGTGCCGCCGAAGATGGCGCCGGGGAGCTAGCTGAAGACCTTAGCTGAAGACCTTAGCTGGAGCACTACTGGTCTCCAACGTCCGGCGACCATCCTTGCAGCTTGACCAACCAGTTTGCCGGTTCCGGAAGAATCGCAAACTTCGGCAGATCCCCGCGTACCATCGCCACTTCATCGCAGCAATGAAACCGTGGACAAGCGTGGCAGTCTTTGTAAATCTTGTCCGGAAGATCCTCGCGCTGCGCAACCGAGAATCCCTGGCCCGCAAAGAAATCCGGTTTGCGCGTGAACAGGCAGATGCAATCCACGCGATGGCGCTTCGCCTCAGCCAGCAGGGTTTTCACCAGCCGTCCGCCCCCGCCTTTGCCTTGAGCCCAGGGCGCGACCGTAATCGACCGAATTTCGGCCAGGTGCGTGCCATACAGGTGCAGCGCTCCACAGCCAATGATGCGCCCGTCATCTTCGAGAACCACGAAGTCTCTCACGTTCTCGCAGATTTCCGGCAAAGTCCGCGGCAGCAGCGTGCCGTCGCCGGAGTATGCCCCAATCAACTCATGAATCTGCTGTGCGTCGGGCAAGATTGCTTTACGCGTGCGCATGGGCCTCCTCGCGAAGAGACTCGATCCTCTTCCTGGTGACGCTAATTGCGTGCCGCACCCGGCTTGGCGCCGTGCCCCCCGGAACATCGTGGACCGCAAGCACGGAAGCAAGCTTCAGCGATTCGTAAAAATCCTGATCGAAGGCCGGGCTGAGCGGTCGTAGTTTGTCGAGCGGCAAGTCCTGAAGCTCGCAGTTCCGTTCGATACACGTCTGTACAGCCTTGCCGATCCGCTCATGCGCGAGTCTTGAAGGCACACCACGCTTCACCAAGTAAGTAGCGGCGGCCCACGCGTTCATGAATCCCGACTGTGCCGCCTCATGCATGCGCTCGTTCTGAAATTCCACCGCCCTCATCCATCCCGTCAGCAGCGGCAACATTTGCAGAACCGTGTCGGAAGAATCGAAGAGCGGCTCCTGTGTTTCCTGCAAGTCTTTGTTGTAAGCGAGAGGCAAACCCTTCACTGCAACCATCAGAGCAGTCGCATTGCCCAGCACTCGCCCACTTTTGCCCCGCACCAACTCGAGCAGGTCTGGATTCTTCTTTTGCGGCATAGCGCTGCTGCCCGTGGAGTAAGCCTCCGGCAGAACCACAAAGCCGTATTCCTGCGAAGAAAATAAAATCATCTCCTCCGCCCATCGGCTCAGATGCAAGGCGAGCAGCGACAGCGCGTTCACAAACTCCAGCGCAAAGTCCCGGTCGCTCGTGGCGTCGATACTGTTCGCAGTTGCGTCTTCGAACCCAAGGCTGTCGGCCATAAGCGCTCGATCCAGCGACAGAGTCGCACCGGCCACTGCACCCGAACCCAAAGGACAAACATTCAGCCGCTTTCGGCAGTCTCCGAGTCGTTCCGCATCCCGCAAAAACATTTCGACATAAGCCAGCAGCCAATGCGCCAGCAGAACCGGTTCAGCCCTCTGCAGATGCGTGTACGCCGGCATGGCGGCATCCGCGGCCTGATCGGCGCGATCGACCAGCACGCTGCACAGTTCCGCAAGGTCGTGCCGCAATTGATCAATCGTTGCTCTCACGTACAGCCGCAGATCAGTTGCAATTTGCTCATTGCGGCTGCGGCCGCTGTGCAGCTTATATCCAGTTTCTCCGATCACAGCGACCAGTTGCTTCTCCACGAAGTGATGCACATCTTCCGCCTCATCGTCGTCGAGAAACGATGGCGACGCCGTCGCCCGTTCGCCGATCTGATCCAGTCCCTGCAAAATGCTGATCAATTCGTCGGCGGAAAGTATGCCGGCGTTCTTCAACGCACGCGCATGCGCGCCGCTGGCCGCAAGGTCATGGCGCAGCAAGCGACGATCGAAGCTGAACGACCGCTGCCAGCGCTCGAAATCAGGGTCCAGCGGTTGCCGGAACCTTCCCGACCACATCTTCATCGCGCGACCTCCACGCGAGACCGGGCCCGCGATCGCGATGGCAATCCAAGAATGCGAATGAATCCGGCCGCATCCTTCTGGTCGTAGCTGTCGCCCATCGTGAACGACGAGAGATCGGTGCGGTAGAGCGACTGTTCCGACTCGCGGCTCACCACGGAAACATTTCCTTTATACAGCGACAAAGTGACACTACCTGTCATTTCCTTTTGCGTGCTCTCCACGAAGGCGTCCAGCGCTTCGCGCAGCGGCGTGAACCAGAGACCGAAATAGACCAGCTCCGCATACTTCAGCCCAATGTGCTGCTTGAAGTGCGCGACCTCGCGCTCCAGGCACAACGCCTCCAGCTCCCGGTGAGCCGTGATCAGCAGCGTCCCGCCCGGAGTTTCGTAGCATCCTCGCGACTTGATCCCCACAAAACGGTTCTCGACCAGGTCGACCCGACCGATGGCGTTGCGAGCGCCAATTTCGTTCAGCAGTTCCACCAGTGACACGGGCTCCATTTCCATCCCGTCAACCGAAACCGGAATTCCCTGGGCGAACCCAATGCGCACCTGTTCTTCCTTGTCCGGCGCCTCCTGCGGCGAGCGCGTGATCTGCCACGTGCTCGGCAAAGGCGCGTTCCCGGCATCTTCCAATTCGCCGCCCTCGTGGCTGATGTGCCACAGGTTGCGGTCGCGGCTGTGAATCTTCTCGCGGCTGGCCGCCACCGGAATCCCATGTTGCTCGGCGTAATCGAGGCAGTCTTCGCGCGACTTCAATGTCCACTCCCGCCACGGCGCAATGATCTTCAACTCCGGAGCGAGTGCCTGGTAAGTCAGTTCAAAACGCACCTGGTCGTTGCCCTTGCCCGTGCATCCATGAGCGACCGCCGTCGCCCCTTCGCGCAACGCCACTTCAACCTGATGCTTCGCGATCACGGGACGAGCGAGCGAAGTTCCCAGCAGATACTTGTGCTCGTAGACGGCCCCGGCTTTCAGCGCAGGGAACACGTATCCGGTCAGAAATTCTTCGCGGAGATCCTCCACGATCACCTTGCTGGCGCCGGTTGCATAGGCTTTCTCGACCACAGCCTCAATGTCGTCTCCCTGGCCAACATCCCCTACCATGGCGACGACGTCGTAAGAATAATTTTCTTTCAACCACGGAATGATGATCGACGTGTCCAATCCCCCGGAATAAGCGAGAACGACTTTTTCAGGCATGAGCGCTCCTAACGGGCAGGCGAACCGCCCCGCCCAACAATAAATACAAAATGGATTTTTGAACGTGCAGACGATTCTCCGCCTGCTCAAAGATGACTGAATTTTCGCAGTCCATCACCTCATCGGTGACTTCCTCGCCACGATGCGCCGGCAGACAGTGCATGAACGCCGCATGCGGCGCCGCTTCCGCCATAAGTTCCCGATTCACCTGGTAGGGCCGAAATATCTCGGCGCGCTGCCCGGCCTCATGTTCCTGGCCCATGCTCGCCCACGCGTCGGTGTAAACCGCGTCCACTCCGGCGACCGCCGCATGCGGATCGGTCAGCAACTCGATTTGAGCCCCCGTCTGCTTTGCGATCTTCCGCGCATCGGCGACAATTTGCGCATTCGGCGAATAGCCCTTCGGCGTAGCGATCCGAATCGAAGACCCAAGGCAGGCACAAGTCAGCAACAGAGAATGCGCCACGTTGTTGCCATCGCCGACGTATGCCAGCGAGATGTTCTTGAGATCGCCAAACCGTTCCTGCAGCGTGAAATAATCCGCCAGCGCCTGGCACGGATGCTCTATATCGCTGAGCGCGTTGATCACCGGGACTGAAGCATGACGAGCCATCCCCTCGATGGTTTCTTGCGCAAAGGTACGAAGCACGATCACGTCCACCCAGCGCTCCAGATTATGCGCAATGTCGCTCAACGTCTCGCGCGCATCCAGCCGGCTCTGCGACTGGTCCACGAACATGGCCGCGCCCCCGAGGCTCGTCATCCCCGCTTCGAACGTGAGCCGGGTCCTGAGCGAAGGCTTCTCAAAGAACATCACCATTTGTTTCCCCGCCAGCGACCGTTGAAACACGGATGGGCGAGATTTCATCAGTTCCGCCAGATGCAGCACGGCCTGAACCCCTTGCGCTCCGAGATCGCGGGTCGAAACCAGGTCCGGGCACCAGAAGACGCCGGGAAATGTCTCCGGCACCGCCGGCGCTCTGCTTTGCAATGGACTGTTCAACTCTGACTCCTGTCTTGAAACTTAATTCCTGAGCTCATGCGCAGGTGACTTCTGTCCCACAATTCAATTTGGTGAGGTAGAACTGCGGCAGAGCCTCTGCTTCCGCCGCCGGCAGTATCCGTACCCTACCCACGCCCTGCTTCAACGCCTGTCGGCACGCTTCCAGCTTGGGCAACATGCCGCCACTGACGATCGACTCGTCCACCATATCCTGTGCCTGCTTGGTGCTCAGCCACGGAATCACGGCTCCTTCCGCGTCTGTCACCCCGGGCACATCCGTCAGGAAGATGAGTGCATTCGCGTGACAGGCCGCGGCGCAAGCGGCCGCCATCTCGTCTGCATTCACGTTGTAATACTCCCCGTCCGCTCCCAGAGCGAGCGATGCGAGAACCGGAATTCCTCCCTGCTGCCACAGCGCTTCGATCCAGCACGGCTCCGCAAAACAAATCTCGCCGACGAATCCCAGATCGTTCCCTCGAATATGCTTCCGCCGGGCACGGAAAGACATGCCATCGCCGCCGCAGAATCCGAGCGCGGGCATCCCCGCGGCCTGAATGGCGGCCACGAGTTTCTTGTTGACCATTCCGCCCAGCACCATGAGTGCCACATCGCGAGTTTCCGCATCGGTCACACGCAGCCCGCCGATAAACTCGCTTTGCTTCCCAAGTTGTTTCAGAACGCGGGTCAGCGCGCTGCCGCCGCCGTGAACCACGGCCACGCGATGGCCGTCCTGCGCCAGTTCCGCAATCGCCCGAGCACACTTGCGCAGAGTAGGAGCATCCTCGAGTGCAGCTCCTCCGATTTTGACCACGATCGTCACAGCAGTCCCTCGTCTTCCGACCACCCGTACATAAGGTTCATATTCTGGACTGCCTGTCCGGCCGCGCCCTTCAGCAGGTTGTCGATGCAGGAAATCAACACCAACCGCCGGCCGTCCTCCGCCAGGCAAAATCCCAGATCACAGTAGTTTGTCTGCAGCGAAAACTGCACCTGCGGAAGCTTCGGTGTTTGAAACACCCGCACCCAGCGTTTCCCCGAATAAAAATTTCGAAAGCACGCTTCCACTTCCAGAGGCCTCATTTCGCGGCTGAGGTGCACATAGATCGTCGACAAAATCCCCCGGGGAATCGGAAGCAGGTGCGGTGTAAAGATCAACTCTTCCGGGCTCAGCGCGAGTTGTTCGACCATCTCGCCCACGTGCCGGTGGTTAAAGATCGAATACGCGGACAGGTTGTCGGCCACCGACACAAAGTGCGTCTTGGCCGTCGGTTCCTTGCCAGCTCCCGACACGCCGGACTTCGAATCGGAGACGATCCCGCGGTTGCGATCGACAACCCCAGCCCTAATCAGCGGTGCCAGAGCCAGGATCACCGACGTTGCGTAGCACCCGGGATTGGCCACCAGCGTGGCAGTGGCCACGCGATCGCCATTTAATTCGGGTAGTCCGTACACCGCCTTCTCGCTCAATTGCGCCGCCGTGACCGCATCCGAGTCCTGAAAGTTGTAGATCGCCCGGTGCTGTTCCTGCTTCAATCGCCAGGCCCCGCTCAGATCTATGACGCGCAGTCCCTGAGATATCGCCTCAGGCACCAGCGAGCGCGATGCTTCGTGCGGTGTCGCCAGAAACAGCAACTCCACTCCTTGCTGCTTCATCGCCGGCCACGAAAGCTGGCGCAGCGGGTAACCACCGTTGCCGGAAAGAACCGGAAACACGTCCGCCAAATCCGTAGCGCCTCCGTTGTCGGCGGAGCGGCGTAGCAGAACGGGTTTCTCCAGGCGGGGATGACGCAGAAGAATCCGCGTTAGCTCCAGTCCGGAGTAGCCGGTCGCGCCCAACACAGCGGTTTTGAGTTTCGCGGGCATCTAGTTCAGCATTTCCTCGATCCGGCCCGCCAGTTTCCGGGCCTCATCCTTGTCGGGGCAAACAATCAGGATGGTGTCGTCGCCGGCAATCGTGCCCACGACCTCGGTCCAATCTGTCTCGTCCAGGGCCGCTGCCACAGGTTGCGCGCTGCCCACGATGGTTTTTATGACCAAAAGGTTCTGGGCGGAGCGGATATCAAGAACGAACTCGCGCACCAGCCGCGACACCGGAGGCAGCGCGATGCCAGCCGCGCCGTCACCGTGAGGCAGGGAATAGCCGTGAGAAGTCTTACTTAGATTCAGATCGCGGATGTCCCGCGATAAGGTCGCCTGTCCGACCTTAAATCCCCGCTTCCGCAGGAGCCGCTGAAGGTCCTCCTGGCTGGCGATGGACCCGTGCTTGAGCACTTCCAGGACCGCCCGTTGCCGCAGTGTTTTATTCATGATGAATAAATATTCACGATAATGAATAAATATTTCTCTATCTTACGGGTCTGCGCCCGAATGTCAAGGACAAAGCCTCCCACTCGTTTACTTTCAGCAGCTTGAGACGGCCAGCGAGCCGGGGGGCGCGGGTCGTGAAAAACGTACGGCGAACGCCGCCCCTTGGTAGACTACTTCGCGGTCAAGAAGCACCGTCGCGCCGCCGCGCCGAGGGCGAGACGTCCTCGGGACAGCCGGCAAGATGCCGGCGCGAGGTCGACCACCGGAGAGGCGAATGAATCCGAAGCCTACACTGATGGCGGAGTTGATTGCGGAGTTCCTGGGCACTTTTGTGCTGATCCTGTTTGGCACAGGAGTGGTTGCCATGGTCGTGCTGTTTCCTTCGAGCAATCCCGGTGAAACCATCCACGGCGGCTTCACGAACATTACGCTAGGTTGGGGGCTCGGGGTGACGATGGGCATTTACGTCGCGGGCAAAGTGTCCGGGGCGCATCTCAACCCCGCCGTGACCTTGGCTTTTGCGGTCTTTCGTGGATTCCCGTGGCGCAAGGTGCTGCCCTACTCCATCGCTCAGACTGTGGGAGCTTTTGCCGCGGCGGCCCTGGTATTCTGGAACTACATGCCGGCCTTCCGGCAGGTCGATCCCCAACTGGAGCACACCGCCGGCATATTCACGACCTTCCCGGCCTTCCCCGGCTTGCCGCAAGCGGGCTTTCTGGACCAGACAATCGGCACCGCATTGCTGATGCTTCTGGTTTTCGCGATCATCGATGAATTCAATGCGCCTCCGGGAGCGAACCTCACTCCGGCGCTGATCGGATTGGTCGTAGTTGCCATCGGCATGAGCTTCGGCGGTATGCATGGATACGCAATCAATCCGGCTCGCGATCTCGGACCGCGCCTGTTCAGCGTGTTCGCCGGATTTCATAACAACGGCCTCACCGACGGAACTCGGGTGTGGTGGATTCCCGTCGTCGCACCCTTGCTCGGAGGTTTGGTGGGAGCAGCCGTCTACGACTTCGGCATCCGGCGCTTCTTGCGCCCTTCCTAGCCGACTCGTGGCATGTGGGATCTGCGAGGAGGAATCGTGCAATATGTTCTAGCGCTCGACCAGGGCACAACCAGTTCGCGAGCTCTCCTGTTCAATCAGGAAGGAGCCATTCGCTCGACCGCCCAACGGGAATTTGATCAGATCTTTCCGCAGCCCGGGTGGGTCGAGCACAATCCCGAGCAGATCGCTTCCTCCCAGATCGCAGTGGCTCTCGAGGTCTTGGCTCAGGCTGGCGCGCCACCACGCGAAGTCGCTGCGATCGGCATCGCCAACCAGCGCGAGACCACGATCGTGTGGAATCGCGAGACTGGGGAACCCGTCTACAACGCGATCGTCTGGCAAGACCGGCGCACCGCTGATTTCTGCGAGCGCCTCAGGAGTGAAGGTCACAGTCCTCTGATCCAACAGCGCACCGGCTTGCTGATCGATTCCTATTTCTCTGCCAGCAAAATCTCGTGGATCTTGGACAACGTTCCCGGCACGCGCGGCGATGCTGAAGCGGGCAAGCTCGCCTTCGGCACCGTCGATAGCTGGCTGCTCTGGAAGTTGACGGGCGGCCGAGTTCACGCGACCGACGCCAGCAACGCCTCGCGCACCATGCTCTTTAACATTCATACCGGTGCCTGGGACCGCGAACTTCTCGATCTGTTTCGAGTCCCGCTCTCCATGATGCCGGTCGTGCGATCCTCCAGCGAGATCTACGGAGAAGCGACCGGAGCGAAAGGACTGGAGAGCATTCCACTCTCAGGCATTGCCGGCGATCAACAAGCTGCCTTGTTTGGCCAGCGATGCATCCGACCCGGCCTGACCAAGAACACCTACGGCACCGGATGCTTCATGCTGCAAAATACGGGCAGTCGCGCGGTCCCTTCGTCCAATCGGCTGGTTACAACCGTTGCCTGGAAAATAAAAGACGCGACCGAGTATGCCCTCGAGGGCAGCGTCTTCGTAGGTGGCGCCGTCGTCCAGTGGCTGCGCGACGGACTGGGTTTGATTCGACGCTCGGAAGAAGTCGAGGCGCTGGCGAAGTCCGTGCCTGACAATGGCGGGGTATTTTTCGTTCCTGCCTTCGTGGGATTGGGAGCGCCCCATTGGGACTCGTACGCGCGCGGCTCGATCTTCGGACTCACTCGCGGCACCACCTCAGGTCACTTGGCCCGCGCAGCGCTGGAGAGCATTGCCTATCAAGTTGCCGATTTGCTGGACGCGATGCGCCGCGATTCCGGAGCATCGGTGCCGGAACTTCGTGTGGATGGCGGAGCCGCTGCCAACGATAGCCTCATGCAATTTCAGTCTGACATTCTCGGTGCGCCCGTGGTTCGCCCCGCCGTGACCGAAACGACCGCGCTGGGAGCGGCTTACTTGGCTGGCCTCAGCGTTGGCTTCTGGAAAGGTGATCTCGATGCATCCGCTGCGACGAACGATCGCCGCTTTCAGCCGCAAATGCCAGTGTCTCAAGCGCGCCTGTTACGGAACCGATGGAACGAGGCTGTCTCGCGAGCCAAAAACTGGGAGCCCGGATCGGGCGAGGGTCGCTGACCCGGACTTTCTTGTTGTTGCAAGCGATTTCATCCCGTAGTCTTTTGTCTGTTCATGGCCGCTCCTCCAAGGAAATTCGAAATGCCGCGTCTTCTTTTTCTCCCAGGCGTTTTCTTGCTGATCGTTCTCGCGCAAGCTCAGGCCGCGCCGCCACGCACCGTGCAAGCTGTGCGAGAAGGCGACAGCATCACTCTGTCGAATGAGGCAATCTCGGCGACGTGGTCTGTCCGTGGCGCGTCTCTGCATGGGCAGAGTCTGACCAACCATTTCAATGAAACCAGCCTGCCTCTCGCGGAGAGTGTGTTTGAGTTGGTGCCCAGAGAAGGCCCGGTACTGCGCTCATCAGACTTCAAGATTGCTGCAGCGCCCGTCATCGAAGAGGCCCCAGTCTCGCCAGGTTCGTCGAAGGCTGCCGATCACTCGCCGGGCCGTCAAGTGCGCATCGAACTCGAAGATCCCTCGGCCAAGCTCCGAATCACCTGGACGGCAAGCCTCCGCGCAGACGCCAACTACATTCGTCAAGAAGTCACTCTCCGCGCGGTGCAACAACCGTTCGCGCTGGCGCAGATCGTTCTCGCCGACGCGGTCCTGCCCGGCGCCGCAATCTCTGGCCAGGTCAAGGGATCGCCGGTCACTGCCGGAACCTGGTTCCTGGGCTTCGAGCATCCCTTGTCCGACTGCCGCGTGCGCGCCGACCGCGCCACTTGCTGGCTCTCCCGCGAACTTCCGCTGCAAGCCGGTCAAAGCGTGACCTATTCTTCAGTGATCGGCGTGACCCACTCCGGGCAACTGCGCCGCGACTTCCTGAACTATGTGGAACTGGAACGGGCTCATCCCTATCGAACTTTTCTGCACTACAACTCGTGGTATGACCTGGGATATTTTGACCGCTACAACGAGCCAGCCGCAGTCGCCGTAGTTCAAAGTTTCGGCGAGCAACTGACGAAGGAGCGCGGAGTCAAACTCGACAGCTTTCTCTTCGACGATGGCTGGGACGATCCTTCGACTCTCTGGAAATTCAATCCTGGTTTTCCGGATGGCCTGACGAAAGTTACGCAGACCGCTGCCAGCTTCGGCGCGGCTCCCGGCATCTGGCTTTCTCCATGGGGTGGATACGACAAGCCCAAGCAGCAGCGCCTGGCTTCCGCCCACGCGCAGGGATTCGAAACGAATGCAGGCGGACTCGCGTTGTCCGGGCCCAAATACTATCGCTACTTCCGCGATACCTGCCTCGCCATGATCGAGAAATACGGCGTGAACCAGTTCAAGTTCGACGGCACGGGCAACGCGAACGAGGTCATCGCGGGGAGCGAGTTTGACAGCGACTTTGACGCAGCCATCCATCTGATCGGGGAACTGCGCGCGAAAAAGCCCGACCTCTACGTCAACCTCACCACCGGAACTTATCCTTCGCCATTCTGGCTGCTCTACGCGGATTCGATTTGGCGCGGTGGCGATGACCACAGCTTCGCCGGCGTCGGCACGAGTCGCCAGCGCTGGATCACGTATCGCGACTCGCAGATTTACCGATGGGTCGTCGAGGAGGGGCCGCTGTTCCCCATGAATTCGCTCATGCTGCACGGGCTCGTCTTTGCGCGCTACGCGGAGCGTCTGGGCAACGATCCCAGCCACGATTTTCCCGACGAAGTTCATTCGTATTTCGGCACCGGCACGCAACTGCAGGAGATGTACATCACTGCTTCGCTGCTTTCTTCCGAGGACTGGGATGTTCTCGCCGAGGCCGCGAAATGGTCCCGTGAGAACGCAAAGACTCTCAAAGACTCACACTGGATCGGAGGCGATCCAGCGCGCCTGGAAGTCTACGGCTGGGCGTCGTGGTCGCACGAGAAAGCGATTGTGACCCTGCGGAATCCGAGCGACCAGCCGCAGGACTTCACCGCGAGCCTCGCGACGCTGCTGGAACTGCCCGCAGGTTCCACCCCTGCTTATGCCGCACGCAGCCCGTGGAAAAGCGATGGCGCCGCGCAGACCTTGCAGATTCCAGCGCAGCAACCACACACGTTTCACCTGCGGCCGTTTCAAGTGGTAACGCTGGATCTATTGCCTTCGCCGTCGTAAGTGCCTGTGTCAGAAGCGGTTTCGTCGTGGGGACCCAAGATTTCCACAGGGTTCCTGCAGGAACGTTTGTCTTACAGATATGTACGTACAGTAACGTATGAAGCCTTGATGCGGTAACAGGTTGCGGATAATTTGTGCTTCAGGAGATCCAGGAGACTTCGTCTTTCTGCCGATGCGAGGGCGAGACGCCCCTTCGACAAGCTCAGGAAGGCTCTCGCGACAGCCGGCAAGATGCCGGCGCTATTTTGCCAGGGCGAATGAGGTGATGAAGAGAGCACAGAACGCTATCGCCTGCCCCAGTTCATTCCAGCCGAGCCGCCGTACGACCAATGGTCCCGTCGTCTGGAAGAAATAAAACCATCCGCGAAACAGGAGCGGCACAAACGCGATCAGCGCGATCCAGGGCATCAGTCCAAGAACGCAGACTGCCGCTAGAGCGACCGCCATGACAAGCTGTCCAGCTGCGAAGGCCCAGCCGCGGGCGAGCTTTGCCCGCGTGCCCTCGACGCGCGCAGTGTGAATTCTGAGCTGCACGTAGTGGATCTGGTTGCCGGCGAAGATCAAGTTCGCCATCCAGAGCATCCATGCCGTAGGGCCAAACTTTCCCGTGATCACGTAGTACGCAGCGGGTCCCGACGCGGCCAGTCCGATCGTCCCGACAATTTCAGAAAGCATTCGCGTGCGCCGTCCTAATTTCTTAAGCAGCGCCTGTCCAACGAAAGCCGCACCGGCAGCGGCGCCAATCAGCCACAGGAGCGGATTCTGCCGCGCCCACAGCAACGCGCCCAGAGCCAGCGCTGCGATAATGCCCAATCCCGCCGTCACGATCGCGACGGCCCGCCGTTCGTCCTTGGTCTGTGCCCGCAGGGCAGAGGTGCCCAGCAGGCTTTCCACCGGCGTTCGCAGCCAGAACAGCGCAAGTGCAGCCACCAGCAGCAGTAGGACCGGAAGAATGTGGCTGCTTTCACGGAATGCGATCCCCGCGCCCGTGACCATGGGTACGAGCAACAGTCCCCACGCGCCATGTTCCCGCGGAAGAATCAGAGCGAGACGGCGTTCGCGGCGCGTTTTCAGCAGCGCGGCTTCGTCTTCCACATTATTGTCTGCGAGTCGACGGCCTGGGTCTTCGAGGCTGTACTCGTGCGCCGCCATCAGCGCCATCCGGCCATATGGATGTGTTGCATGCCCTTCACGGCCCGCATGTACTGCGCGCGCTCGAATGCGCCGGGATCGGGGCACCGGAGCTGGCTCATGCTGCCCTGCATCTGCGCCACCGATTCGTACTCGTGCTCTTCCATCCACTCACGCAATTCGCGCTCTACGTGACGCAGATGATTGATGCCGTGGCGCATGAGAGACGAGCACATCATGGTGACGTTGGCTCCAACCATGAGCAGTTTGACTACGTCTTCGGCGCCGTGCACTCCGCCAGTGGCCGCCAGACCGGCCTTCAAACGGCCGTACAGAATTCCGATCCAGGTGAGCGGCAAGCGTAGCGCTTGCGGCGTGCTTAGCAGCACGTTTGGACGAATCTCCAGTTCTTCGAGGTCGATGTCCGGCTGATAGAAGCGATTGAAGAGCACCAGTGCGTCCGCCCCAGCTTCATCCAGGCGATGGGCCATATTCGACAGGTTGCTGAAGAACGGGCTCAACTTCACCGCGACTGGAATGGTGACGGTTGCTTTTACGGCCCGCAGAATGTCCAAGTAGGTTTTTTCAATGTCCTCTGCCGTCAACTTAGGATCGGTGGGGATGTAGTAGACGTTGCATTCGATCGCGTCCGCGCCCGCCTGTTCGATTTCGCCGGCGAACTTCGTCCATCCGCCCAGAGTCGAGCCGTTGAGGCTGGCAATGATCGGAATGTTCACCGATGCTTTGGCCTTACGGATGTGATCGAGGTATCCCTCAGGGCCGGTGTGAAACTCGCTGGCTTGCGGAAAATACGTGAGAGATTCGGCGAAACTCTCCGTGCCTGCGGCGAGATGATACTCGAGGTCCATTGCCTCCTGGCGCAATTGCTCCTCGAAGAGCGAGTAGAGCACGACCGCCGAAGCGCCAGCTTCTTGCAGCCGGCAAATCCCGTCCACATCGCGCGAGAGCGGCGAGGCCGAGACCACGAGCGGCGAGTGCAATTTCAGGCCAAGATATTTCGTGCTGAGATCGATCATGACTTTCTCCTCGCGCGGCTAGCGCGTAACGCCCGTCGGTACCGGCTTCACTGCGGCCGGCGCAGGTTGTTGCGTGGCATCGTTGGCAGCGGCTGCCGGTTCGGTCTTGCGGCTGGCCATGTATTCATACATGCGATAGCGATTCTCCACGTCCTGCTGCGCCAGCTTCCACAAACGTTTTGCGTCTTCCGGTTTGCTCTTGGTGAGCATTTTGAAGCGCGTCTGCTGCAGCAGGTAGTCCTGCACTTTGCGGGTGGGAGCGCGCGAGTCCAGTACCAGGGGATTTTCGCCGGCCCCGGTCCTCTCCGGGTTGTAGCGATAGAGCAACCACTGGCCCGAGTCGACCGCGACCTTCTGGTCGGTCATCGCCGTAGTCATGTCGATGCCGTGGGCAATGCAGTGCGAGTAGGCAATAATGATGCTCGGCCCGTCATAGGCTTCCGCTTCCAGGAAAGCCTTGAGGGTGTGCTCATCTTTAGCGCCCATGGCCACGCTGGCGACGTAGACGTTGCCATAGGTCATGGCCATGAGTCCGAGATCTTTCTTCGGACCCGGCTTGCCGCCCGCGGCGAACTTCGCGACCGCTCCACGCGGGGTAGACTTCGAAGCCTGCCCGCCGGTGTTCGAGTACACCTCAGTATCGAGCACCAGGACGTTGACGTTGCGCCCGCTGGCCAGGACATGGTCGAGCCCGCCGTAGCCGATGTCATAGGCCCAGCCGTCGCCGCCGACGATCCATACGCTTCTCTTCACCAGCATGTCGACGACGGAAAGAAGTTGTCTGGCATCGGCCGAGTTGAGCTTTGCCAACTTTTCTTTTAGAAGGTCAACCCGTTGGCGCTGTTCATAGATGTCGGCTTCATCTTTCTGCTTGGCATTGAGGATGGCCGCGACCAGTTCTTCGCCCACGGTTCCGGCTACACGGCGAAGCAGTTCATGGGCAAACTCGGTCTGCTTGTCGATGGAGACCCGAAACCCCAGCCCGAATTCAGCGTTGTCTTCGAACAGGGAATTCGACCAGGCGGGGCCGCGGCCGTCGGCATTCTTTGACCATGGCGTAGTCGGAAGGTTGCCACCGTAGATGGACGAGCAACCGGTCGCATTCGCGACCACGGCCCGGTCGCCGAATAGTTGTGAGACCAGCTTCAGATAAGGAGTTTCGCCGCATCCCGAGCACGCGCCCGAGAACTCGAACAGCGGTTCCTGGACTTGCTGCTGGCGGATCGTCCCGACCTTGATTTTTCTGCGGTCGAGTTCCGGAATCTTCAGGAAGAATTCCCAGTTCTCGCTCTCTGGGGCGCGCAGCGGAGGCTGCGGCAGCATGTTGATGGCCTTCAACCTTACCTCGCTCTTGTTCTTGACGGGGCAGACATCGACACAGATGCCGCATCCAGTGCAATCTTCCGGACCGACCTGGATCGTGTACTTCAGGCCAGCCCACTCTTTATCGCGCGCATCGCAGGCTTTGAAAGTTGCCGGCGCGTGCTCCAGTTGTTTACTGTCGTATACCTTGATCCTTATCACGGCATGCGGGCAAACCATCGCGCACTTGCCGCACTGGATGCAGATTTTCGAATCCCAGGCGGGAATTTCCAGAGCCAGGTTGCGCTTCTCCCATTTCGCTGTGCCCGTGGGGAAGGTGCCGTCGCAGGAGAAAGCGCTCACCGGAAGTTCATCGCCGCGTCCTGCATAAATTGTGCCCAGAACATCGCGCTCGAACTTCGGGGCTCCGGGGAACGCGGCCGGAAGTTCACTCTGGCTGCTGACACTCTCGGGAATCTTTACCTCGAACAAGTGAGCCAACGTCGCGTCGACTGCCTGCATGTTCTTCTGGACCACGTCTTCGCCCTTGCGGCCATAGGTGTGGCGAATGGACTCGCGAATCGCCTCGATGGCCTCGTCGCGCGGGAGAACCTTTGAGATGGCAAAAAAGCATACTTGCATGATGGTGTTCGTCCGCGAACCCATGCCGGCATCCTGCGCGACCTGGTAGGCGTCGATGGCATAGAGCTTCGCTTTCTTGGAGATGAGCTGCGACTGTACCTCGCGGGGCAGGTGGTCCCAGACTTCATCTTTCCCAAAGGGACTGTTGACCAGGAAGACGCCGCCGGGAACCAGCGCGCTCAGCATGTCGTAGCGCTCGAGGAAAATCCACTGGTGGCAGGCGATGAAGTTCGCTTTGGAAACCAAATAGCTGGAGTGGATCGGCTGTGGTCCGAAGCGCAGGTGCGAGACCGTCATTGCGCCGGACTTCTTGGAGTCATAAACAAAGTATCCCTGCCCGTAGTTGTCGGTATTTTCGCCGATGATCTTGATGGAATTCTTGTTGGCACCCACCGTGCCGTCCGCGCCCAAGCCGTAAAACAATGCGCGGACCACGCTGTCGGGTTCGGTGGAGAACGCCGCGTCGAAGTCGAGGCTGGTGTGGCTGACGTCATCCTGAATGCCAATCGTGAAGTGATCTTTCGGATTGCTCTGCTTCAGGTTGTCGTAAACGGCCTTGACCATCGCGGGAGTGAATTCCTTGGAGGACAAGCCGTAGCGCCCGCCGACTACTCCCGGCGCGTTCTTCAGTTTTCCATGACCCAGCTTGAGGCCTTCGTGCAGGGCGTTGACCACGTCGAGGTACAGAGGTTCGCCAATCGCTCCCGACTCCTTGGTGCGGTCGAGAACCGAAATCTGGCGTACGCTGGCGGGCAAGGCCTGCATGAACGACTTCACGCAGAAGGGGCGGTACAAGCGCACTTTCAGCAGTCCTACTTTTTCTCCGCGCGAGTTCAGGTATTCGACGGTTTCGTGCGCGGCTTCAGCGCCGGAGCCCATCATGACGATGACGCGCTCGGCGTCGGGAGCGCCAACGTAATCGAACAGGTGGTAGGAGCGGCCGACGATCTCGGCGAACTTGTTCATGGTCGCCTGCACCTTGGCCGGGCAGACATCGTAGTAGGAATTGGCTGTCTCGCGAATCTGGAAGAACACGTCCGGATTCTGCGCGGTGCCACGCAGCACAGGATGATCGGGCGAGAGCGCGCGCTGGCGGTGCTCGATGATGCGGTCCATGTTGATCATCGCCCGCATGTCGTCTTCCTCGAGCATTTCGATCTTGTTGACTTCGTGCGAGGTGCGGAAGCCGTCGAAGAAATGCAGGAAGGGAATGCGGGTCTCGAGCGAGGCGGCGTGCGCGATGAGCGCCAGGTCCATCGCCTCCTGCACCGAGTTCGAGCAGAGCATGGCCCATCCCGTGGCGCGGCAGAACATCACGTCGGAGTGGTCGCCAAAAATCGAGAGCGCATGCGTGGCCAGGGTGCGCGCCGTTACGTGAAAAGCGCACGGGGTCAGCTCTCCGGCAATCTTGTTCATGTTGGGGATCATGAGCAGCAATCCCTGGGACGCGGTAAACGTCGTCGACAGCGAACCGGTCTGCAGGGCGCCATGAACCGCCCCGGCAGCGCCGCCTTCACTTTGCATCTCGATCACGTGGGGCACGCTGCCCCAGGCGTTGGGCAGGTCCTCCGACGACCATTGGTCGGCCCACTCGCCCATCGGCGATGAAGGAGTGATCGGGTAGATGGCGATCACCTCGCTTGCGCGGTAAGCGACATTGGCGACGGCTTCGTTGGCGTCCATGGTCTTGAATTTGCGCTTCATTGACATCCCCCATTCAGGCTTATCGATCGCGGCCACTGGCGTGACCACCACCTTACTTTCAGGATGCAGGAATGGGGTTGTGCATGTCGGGACGTGGGTTCACAGAGCGGTGTGATTAGAATCACAATGCGCAGAAAAGGGAATGGAAGACTGGGAAGGATCAGGTAGCAAAGTCAAAGTCCCCACCCTAGCCGCAAAGAACGCGGCTGGGATGGGGCACCCGTCATCCCGCTTATAACTATCGATGGATCATGGAGTTACGGGCCGACTCCGCCGGTATGGCAATCCGCGCAGGTCACTTGTGTCAGATCTCCCAAATCGACGGGATGCTTGAAAGTGGGCAATGCAGTGGCGGCCAGACTGGTCGGGCCTTCGGTCTCGGACATGAGCGTATGGCACTGGTTGCAGTCTTTGCTGATGACCCTGCCATCCGCGCTGACATGCTGGCCATCGTGGCAGCGGAAGCAGCCGTTGTAGTAGTAGTGCCCGAGGTTGTTGGGATGAGTCTGCCAGTTCAGCTTCATCTCGGGGAAGGTGGTGCGGCGGAAAATCTCCTGAACTTCGGTGACTGCGTTGCGGATATCGAGTGCCTTTGATTTCGCCACGTCGGGATATTTCTTTTCGTAGAAGTCCTGCATCCCGCTTGCGATCCCCTGCATAGCGGCGTCGGTGGTGGCGTAGGTGGCGGTCAGCACCGTGACCGCTTCCTGCTTGATGAAGGGGAGGGCAGGGTCCAAGCGGCGCGCCAGCAAGGACTGATCGACTGACTGGTCGGGCGGAACGTAGATGTGGGTGGGGCGGTTATGGCAGTCGACGCAGTCCATGTGGTGGCGGGCGGCCTTGGCAATCTGATCCTTGCTGAGCGTCGAGTCTTTCGCGTAGTACTCGGTGACGCGGCCCTGCAGATCTTCGACGTGAATGTAGGGAACGATCTGGCGCTTCTCGTCGGCCGCCACGTAGTCGATCTTGTTGCCGATGTTCATGTGCCAGTGAATGCCTTCGGGCGCGCCCGTGGCCGGATCTCCGCCGCCGGTCTTGATAATCATCCGGATCTGGCGCATGGTGTTCTTTTCATCGTTGGCGTAGTGGGTGAAGACCTTGAGCTGCCCACCATAGAACTTCTTCGGCCAGTGACACTGCTCGCAAGTTTCCTGGGCGGGGCGCAAATTGTGCACCGGCGTGGGAATGGGCCGAGGGTAAGTGTTGAATACGGTGGCAAAAACCTGCCGGCTGCCGGAGAGCTTGGACTTCACAAACCAGGTTGCGCCAGCCCCCACGTGGCACTCCGCACAGGCCACGCGGGCGTGCGGAGAAAGCTGATAAGCGGTGTATTCGGGACTCATCACGGTGTGGCACAACTGTCCACAAAACGCGGTCGATTCGGTGAATTCGTAGGCTTTGTAGCTCCCCGCGGTGCTCACCATGACGAAGACCACCAGGAACGTTGCGAAGGAAAACACGGCGCTGCGTTGGGCGCGGTCGTTGAGGTCGATGCGGGGATAGAAGGCAGTCGGCGCGACTTTTTTGCGCCGTTCCAGCAGTTCGCCGGCCAGCATGAGGAGCAAGCCGAGAATCAGGAACGCGGGCGACACCATGTAGGCCAGGATCCCGACGTAGGGGCTGGGCTTGACGGCGATGGCGTCGATTATGACAAAAAGGAAAATGTTGGCCAGGCTTACGATCGCCAGCGCGATGCCGGCGAGGCTGATCGGGTTGCGCAGCAGCATGCGCGAACGGTGCCAGGGCTCCACTGGAGGCGGTGGAGTGTTGTCAGTGTCCATGTTTAGTGCCTGTGACTTCGGGTTGGTTTTCTTCACGGGGCGGCGGTTCGACTCCGCTCGGCTCATCCGCCGTTGCAGCGATCACCGTCGTATCGAGTCCGTGCTCGTCCTGATAGTGGTGCAGCGTCATTTTTCCGTCCCACCACGCCCAGTTCATCGGGTAAACGTCGGGATCGAAGAACACTTGATAGAAATGCCAGACAATGATCGCCAAGGTCGCCAGCACCGCTTCGTAAAAGTGAATGGCAGTCGCGATGTCGAGCCACCAGCGCGGCAAGTGATTGCCGACGAGAACCTTGGCCCACAGCATGATTCCGGTGACGGCCATGACGATCATCCCCCAGACCAGAGCCCAGTACTCGGCCTTTTCCGCGTAGTTGAAGCGGGCAAACTCGGGCTTCCGCGAAGTCAGACCGAGGTAGTAGCAGACATTCTGCCACGCGCCCCGGGCATCGTCCAGCGTGGGGAACAGATCGAGCACCAGCTTTCGTCCTTCGCGGCCCAGCGCGATGTCGAAGATGTGGCAAAGGCTCACTCCGATCAGCACGACCGCCGCAAGGCGATGCAGTACGCGGCGCAAGTGCTCGCTCATGGCCAGCATCACCGCAAACCAGGAATCGGGAAATTTCAAGGCAAAGCCGGTCAGCACCAGCACGATGAAACTGGTGAGCAGAGTGGCGTGCTGCAGGCGGAAGCGGAGCGGCATGCGCATCACGAAACTGTGCTGCACTTTACGCCGCGCAATGACTTTGGCTCGCCAGATAATGAAGTTGTGCAGCAGCATGCCGCCGATGACCACGAAGATCATGCTCAGATAGAAGCGGCGAATCCAGCGGACGGCCTTGCTGCCTACGTCGGCGGAGAGGGGCGCATCCACGTGGACTTTTGCAGCCGTGAACTTTTCCGTGACCCCCGGATGGCACTGGCCGCAGGTTCGGGCGAGATTGGCGTGGTTAATGGTGGAGCGGGGATCGCTGGACGGAAGAATGTTGTGTACGCCGTGGCAACTGGCGCAGTTTGCGACCACCTGCGAGCCTCCGCGTGCGGCTAGCCCGTGATAGCTGGCCAGATACGTGGTCTCGCGGCGGCCTTCCACGCCAAATTCCTGCGAAAGCCGCATGCCTTCATGGCAGCGCGCGCAGGTCGCCTGGGCCAGATTTTGCGCGGCTACTGGAGATGTGGGATCGAGGTGGGATTTGATGGAGTGAATGCCGTGGCAGTCGGTGCACACCGGCGCCTGCCAGTTACCGTTGGCAATGGCTTGTCCGTGGATGCTCTGCGTGAATTCCTTCGAGATTGCGTCGTGGCATTGGCCGCACGTCGATGGCACGTTGAACTTGAAGATGGGGGATTTCGCGTCCTTGGCATCGAGAATCTCATGAGTGCCGTGACAGTCGGTGCAGACCGCGGCCTTTTCCGAGCCGGCAGAAACTGCGTGCCCGTGGACGCTCTGCTCGTAAGAAGCTACCATCTGGGCGCTCTGTCCGCCGTCTTGCATCACAAATTTCTGGCTGTGACATGCGCCGCAGGTCGCGGGGATGTTGCCATGATGCACACGCGACTTAGGGTCGCTGGCCGGCAAAAGTTCATGCGGGCTGCCGTGACAATCGACGCAGGTGGCAGCCTTGCTGTTGCCGCCCTGGAGGGCTTTGCTGTGAAAGCTGCGATCGTAGGCTGCCTGCTGGTCGGCGTGGCAGGTCGCGCAGGTGATTTTCAGGGGAGGAGTTTCGTGCGCCGAACTCTTTACGTCGGTGTGGCAGTCCACGCAGGTAAACATGCTGCCGTGGATGGAATCTTTGAAGGCCTGAGGATCGACGTGCAAGCTGACCGGCTTGCCGTTGACGTCGTGAGTCAGCGAGGCGTCGCTATGGCAGGCTAGACATTGGTCAGCCGTCGGTTTTGGAGGCTGCTTGCCCGCTGGCTGCTTGCGGGCCGCGTGGACGGTTCCAGCAGAAAAAAACAGGGTGAGGGCAACTCCAAGCGCAAAAATATTCCGTGTGGTTCGCGTGGACATGCTCTCACCCGCCAATTCTTCAGAATCGAACGATCTCCGAGCGGCGGCAGGGAGGCCGCCTTTCGTGGGTTATTACTACTTGGCCAAGCCGCGAATGTAAGCGACCAGGTCCTTGATCTCGGTGTCTTTCAGCTTGCCGTCGTAGGCTGGCATCTTGCCTTTGCCCTTGGTGATGGCCTCGGTCAACTGAGCGTCGGTTTGCTTCTGCACATCGGCAGAGGTGAAGTCACGGGCGCCCATTTTTACCCCCATGGGCGAGCCTTTGCCGTCGGGGCCATGGCACATGGCGCATTTCGCTTTGTAGGTTGCGGCTGCATCCTGTGCCACTGCCGATGAAGAGCAGACCGCGATCAGTCCACAAGCCAGTAGAGTTACCAGGCCCATTCGAAAAGAGATAAGTTTCACGTTGCTTCCTCCTAAGGAAGATTTTCTCGGCAAGATATCACAGAGCAAGGGTGGCCCGTCGTCTGACTTGCCACACTTCCGAAAACACGCTTCGCAATGGGATCGTGCTTTCGTCTCGCATCCTGAGAACTCACTCGCAGCCGTAGGATCACATGCCCGCCGAACTGGACCTATGGCAGAAGTCACGGGGGCCTGTGACAGGGATCACGGGTCTTTTTGCCGTCGATTGTGATGTTTGTCACGAGACCACGTGCGACCCCGCACTGCGTCAATGGGTTCCAGAACCTAGGATTTCGCCATGCCTACGTGCAATCCCCCAATGCGAAGTTCCGGAGGCGCTGGTTCCAGTAATGGTTGGAGTTCCTCTCGCTCCGAGACAGGATCAACTGAGTTTTCGACGGCTCCCGATTTTCCGCGGCGACCGCTGCAGGTGACGTGGGAGATGACGCAAGTCCGTGCCGGGAAGGCTGCGCCTGCTCGGGCGGCGGCGCGTGCGCCTCGCGATCGGCATCAGTTTTCGACCGCGGAAGCGTTTCATCTGGTCGAGGAAGTCGCCGCCATGCAGGTTCCTTTGCTGGCGCTGACGGGTGGCGATCCGCTGCTGCGCCCGGACTTGTTCCCGGTCATTGAGTTTGCCTCCCGCCGTTCCGTGCGCACTTCGCTTACGTTGCTTCCTAGTCCGTTGCTGGACGCGGAAACGATTGTTGCGTTGAAAGCATCGGGCCTGATGCGCGTTGCCTTCTGGCTGCATGGTTCCACCGCCGCGTTAGACGATGCTTACTGGGCGGTTCCGGGGTCGCACCGGCGCACCCTCGCGGTCATCGGATCATGCCATGAAGTGCAACTCCCGGTGCAGATCAACACCATCCTGGCGCGCCGAAACCTTCATGACGTGGGTCCGATGATCGAGCTGCTCACGCACCTGGACGTGGCTTTGTGGAATGTTTTCTTCTTCGTTCCGCCGAGCCGGGAACAGGCGGGCGAACTGCTCACCGCCGACGAGCATGAACAAATCTTCGCCAAGCTCTATGCCGCATCCAAGGTGGTTCATTTCGAAATCAAGACCACCGAGGGCCAGCATTATCAGCGCTATGTTCTGCAACAGCGCGTCCGGGAATCGCGTGGCCGCGTGACGGAGGCCGAAGTCATCACCTGCCCGCCCAAAGGTGTGAACGAGGGCAAGGGATTCGTCTTCATCAACCACCGGGGTGAGGTATATCCCAGCCGCTTCCTGCCTCTCTCGGCGGGCAACGTGACGACCCAGTCGCTGCCTGAGGTCTATTGCGATTCGCCGCTGTTTGTATCGCTGCGCGACAGTTCCAGACTGAAAGGCAAGTGCGGACGCTGTCTCTTCCGCGATGTTTGCGGAGGCTCTCGCGCCCGCGCGCATGCCGTGACCGGCGACCTGTTCGCTGCAGACCCCTGTTGCGCCTACGAACCGTAGAACGATGGGTCTCGCCAATCGTGAGAGCTTCGGCGGCGCCACATTGAATTTCTGCCACTAAATACCACCAAAAAGGTGAGCAATTATGAACAGACACGCCGCTCGATTTTTCTTACCTTTTGGTCGATGAAATTGCGAATTTGAAACTGTCATTGCTGGGGAATCGCAAGGCAAGAACCCCAGACGGAAGCCTTCGTTTGCCGCTTTTTCTTGAGGGGATGGCATCGTGAAAAGGAGGAATTTACGCGACTGCTGTTTTGCAGCAGTCTCTTACGGCACCCCCGGCATGTGATTGAAATCACACGTAGGTGTGATTCATTACCCGGCGCAGAAGCACTGACCATCGGTAGTATCAGGCCCATCTTTGCAACAAGACCAGAGGCCAATAACCTCTCGTACTTATCCCTAGGAGGCGATGCCGATGCACTCCCGCGGCTCCGTGCTTGTGTTGAGCCTTTTGCTGCTGACGGTTTTTCTCTGGACCGCGAGCAGCTTCGACATTCCTGCTTTTTCACGCCAGTACGGGACGTCTTTCACGACCTGCCCGATGCTCCCAGCGTGACCGGCGGCTCTCGGTCATCCCGGGGACACTGAATCCGTTAATAGCGCAGACTCCAGCATTCCGCGCACAGAACAGAAAAGCAGAGATATTAAGGAGAGTTTGGATGAAAAAATTGGCGATCTTTTTACTTGTGGTAGTCCCTATCGTGCTTTTACTGTTTTTTACCACAGTGAATCCGCCCAGCGCGGTGGCGGTTCCGAGCTACGCGCGGCAGACCGGCTTGGCATGCAGTGGCTGCCACTACGCGCCTCCGGAACTCAACCCCGCCGGACGAAGGTTCAAGCTGCTCGGTTACGTGGATAGGGCGGACGAAACCAAAGTCATAAAGACGGATGGAGGCAAGAAGCGTGCCGCGCTTGACCTTCTGTCTTCCCTCCCCCTTTCCGTAATGCTGGATACCTCATTTACCTCAACCAAGTCTCCGGTGCCGACGTCCCAGAATGGCAATTTTGAGCTTCCTCAAGATATTTCGCTATTCCTTTCTGGTGCCTGGACCAGCAACATCGGCAGCTTTCTTCAGGTGACTTACGACACTCAGGACGACCATTTCAGCATGGATAATACGGATATCCGTTACGCGAATAAGACGAAGCTGGGCGGCAAGGAACTGGTTTACGGTCTGGACCTCAACAACAATCCAACCGTAGAGGACCTGTGGAACAGTACGCCGGCGTGGGGTTTCCCGTGGGTCGCGAGCGATTTTGCACCGACCCCGGCCGCTTCCCCCATCATCAATGGCGGTTTGGCGGAGGACGTTGCAGGGTTCGGTGGCTTTGCCATGTGGGACAACCATCTTTATGTGGACCTAGCCGTCTATCGCTCGGAACACGTGGGCGGTGCTCAGCCGAATCCAGGAGACGGTTCTTCAAACAACATCCGCGGGGTTGCACCATACTGGCGCGTTGCCTGGCAGCAATTGACCGGAAAGACACAGTATGAGTTTGGCACTTACGGCATGCACGTGCGCAACACCGCATTCACCGGCCCCGGCCCCGAGGATGAGTACACGGACTTTGCCGTGGATACTCAGATCGATCGCACGCTATTCAGGACGGACGTGCTTTCGTTTCGAGGCACATATATCCACGAAAGCTCTAATTTGTTGGCCACCCTCGCCGCCGGTGCAGCCGCACAGGGCTCACACCATCTGAATACTTTTATGGCAAATGCCGAATATCATTTCGGCAATCGCTATACCGGTACACTCGGGGTGTTCAACACCGGGGGGACCGTCGATTCGGTACTGTATGCGCCGGGTGCGGTGAGCGGCAGCGCCAATGGAGACCCGAGAGGCGCGGGATACATTGCGAACTTCTCGTTTTGGCCGTGGCAGAATCTGCAGCTCGCAGCGCAATACACCGGATATACACGGTTCAATGGCGGCACGACCAACTATGACGGTTCGGGTCGCAACGCCGGTGCCAACAACACAGTTTATCTGGATGCGAAGATCATTTTCTGACACGCACGTGAGCAAGTAACAACAATTCTATTAAGGAGAACAATTCAATGAAGTGCAAAGCATTTTCTCTCGTGGTACTGACAGCAGGCTTGTGCAGCGCGGCGTGGGCGGGCGACATCGAGGGCAAAGTTACAGGAATGAAGGGACCCTCGGTGGTTTACGTCGACGTCATCGCGGGCAAAACCTTTCCCGCACCCAAAGAACACCCGGTGATGGACCAAAAGGGGCTGGTCTTTTCGCCGCACATCATCGTTGTCCAACAGGGCACAGCGGTCGACTTCCTGAATAGCGACACCGTGCAGCACAACGTCTTCTGGACTGCGATCGGCAGCGACAAGAAAGCCGGACACAACCTCGGCACGTGGCCCAAGGGTGAAAAGCGATCCTTTACCTTCGATAAGGCAGGCGTCGTGCCGGTGCTCTGCAATGTGCACCCGGAAATGGCGGGATATGTCATCGTCAGCCCAACTCCGTATTTTGCCGAAACCGACGATAGCGGCAATTACAAGATCAAAGACGTTCCCGATGGTAGTTACACGGTGATTGCCTGGCACGAAGGCGCCAAGAACCAGTCCAAGCCGGTGACCGTGTCCGGTGGGGGCAAAGCGGATTTCACCCTGACGAAGTAAGGAGTACAAGTATTACTGCCAAGAACGGGAGCGGCGGCAAGCATGGCGCCGCTCCCCGAAGATTTACTTTCTTTTCTTTCTCTCATCGCCGGCGCATTAACAAATCGGGTTGATGTTCAGTCACTACTCGGACGAAAAGTGTCGCAATGCTGAAGCGATTTAAAAACAAGAAGGTCGACGGGGATTGGCTGCATACAAACTTTCCCTGCATGATGGCCTGCCCGGCCCATACCAATGCCGGACGCTATGTTGGCCTGATTGCCGAGGGGCGGTTCGAAGAGGCCTATCGCCTGGCGCGCGAGCCGAATCCCTTGGCGAGCATCTGCGGCCGAGTCTGCGCGCATCCCTGCGAGACGGCTTGCCGCCGCGGCGAAATCGACCGGCCAATCTCAATCCGCGCACTGAAACGTTTTCTGACCGAGCAGTACGGGCCCGAGTCGAAGCATCCCATCAACGTCAATGAAGGGCGCGGGCAGAACAAACTCCCTTACAAGATCGCGGTGGTCGGCGGGGGTCCCGTGGGACTGTCGGCGGCGCATGATCTCGCGCTGATGGGCTACGCGGTCACGATTTTCGAAGCCGCTCCGGTCGCCGGAGGAATGCTTTATCTGGGGATTCCGGAATACCGTCTGCCGCGCGGCGTTGTGGAGGCGCAAGTCCGCGAGATTCTGGAGACGGGAGATATCACTCTGAAGTTGAATCAGGCTGCGGGCCGTGACTTCACCATCTCGGATTTGCGCCGCCAGGGGTTCGATGCGGTACTCGTCGCCGTAGGCGCGCACCGCAGCCGCGATCTCACCATTCCCGGCGTCGATCTCGACGGGGTCTACAAAGGCATCGACTTTCTGCTCAATGTGAATCTGGGCTACAAATTCACGATTGGCAAGAAAGTCATTGTGATTGGGGGCGGCAACGTCGCTATGGATGTCGCCCGCTCCGCGGCCCGCGAAGTCGTCAAGCAGCATGCCGGCGGCGTCGAGGACGCCGAGCCGTCCAGCGAAAACGTCACCGCCGTGGCCACGCGCGAGATGGTCGACATTTCGCTCTCCGCGCTGCGCATGGGCGCACGCGAGGTGAACCTGGTGTGCCTGGAGCCCCGCGAAGAGATGCCCGCGGCCCTGGAAGAAATCGTCGAGGCCGAAGAGGAAGGCATAATCATGCACCCCGGGCTCGGGCCGAAGCGGATTCTGGGCAGGGATGGCAAGGTTACCGCTCTCGAAACTCTCAAGACCAAGTGGGTCTTCGATCAGAACAAGCGCTTCAATCCCGCTTTTTACGACAACAGCGAAACGCAGATCGAGTGCGACACCATCATCATGGCGATCGGGCAGGCGCCGCGTCTCGACTTCCTGACGCCGGACGATAAAGTCGAACTCTCCCCGCGCGGGCTGATTGCGGTGAATCCGCAGACCTTGATGACGTCCGCGCCCGGCATTTTCGCGGGTGGGGACTGCGTTTTCGGACCGCGTCTCATTATTGACAGCGTCGGCGACGGCAAACGCGCGGCGGTGGGCATTGACGAATACCTGCGCGGCGGAAAACATCCCGATCCGATCATCGAAGTCGAAGTGCTCAAGCGGCACTCCATGCCGCTCGATTATCTCGACATCAACCGCCAGCCTGTGCCCATGCTGCCGCTCGAACGCCGGACCGGCGTAACCGAGGTTGAGGTCGGCTATGACGCGCCGGCCGCGATGGCCGAAGCGCAGCGCTGTCTGCATTGCTGGGTCAATACGATTTTTGAAGGCGTGCCTGAGGATGGCAGCATGTGCATCCTGTGTGGCGGCTGCGTGGATGTCTGCCCGGAGAAATGTCTGGAACTGGTTTCGCTCGACCGCATCGGGTTTGAGCCTGAAACCGTGCAACACATCCGCGACAACCAGGAATTGTTCGGAGTCGAGTTCGACGAGGTAGCGGCCGACGAGCTGGGCGTGGTGACCGGAGCGGCCATGCTGAAGGATGAAACCCGGTGCATCCGCTGCGGGCTGTGCGCCATGCGCTGTCCTGTGGGCACGATCACGATGGAGTCGTACAACCTGATTCCCGCGGAGCCGACCGGCTTGATCTCAGTCGCTTCGATCGGCGCGGGATTGCAGAAGTAGGCGCGAGGCCACGATGGCAGACGAAATTAAAAAGAACGATGACGTGAATCGCCGTCAATTCTTCCTGAAACTGGGGCTCGGTTCTCTGGGCATTGCCGGAGCGGGCACGGCGGCGTTCGCGTATCAGTATCTCGACCCGAATGTGCTCTACGAGCCGTCGCCGGTGGTGAATGCCGGCAAGCCGGATCGGTATCCGCTCGACTCGGTCACGCTCGACGTGAATTCGGGGATCTATATCATTCACTCGGACGAGGGCTATTTCTCTCTCAGCGCTGTATGCACGCATCTCGGCTGCCTGACTGCGTGGAAGCCGGAGTTGGGCATTATTGCGTGCCCGTGCCACGGCAGTAAGTTTGCCGTTTCGGAGCAAGGCAAGTTTAAACCCGGAGACAAGATCGAGGGGCCCGCGCCCAAGCCGCTGCCGTGGAAGCGCATCTGGCTCAACGATGACGGCGATCTTCTGGTGGATCGCTCCACTGACGTGCCGCCGCTGGCGCGGGATTCATTCGTGAGGGTCTAAGCATGGCGAAAACCGTAGACCAATACTTCGACAATTTGCGCGGCACGCGGGTGTGGCGCTCGATCTTCCGCAGCGGCACCGGGTCGAGCACGCTGAAGCGTGCGCTGGCGATTCAGCAGAACGTGTTCCTGCATCTTTTCTCGACCAAGGTGCGCACGCGCATGATGAGTTTCAGCGCGACCTGGTACCTGGGCACGTTGACGCTGGGCACATTTGTAATCCTGGTCGCGACCGGGATTCCGCTGATGTTCTACTATCACCCGTCGGCACCGCAGGCCTACGCCGACACCAAAGACCTGCAGTTCGTCGTCTCATCCGGATTATTCCTGCGCAACCTGCATCGCTGGTCCGCGCACGCCATGGTATTTCTGGTGTTCGCGCATATGTTCAAAGTGTTCTATCGCGGCGCCTACCGGGCCCCGCGCGAATTCAACTGGGTGATCGGCGTCATCCTTCTTCTGATGACGCTCTTGCTCAGCTACACCGGCTATCTGCTTCCCTGGGATCAACTGGCGTACTGGGCAATCACGGTAGGGTCGAACATTGCATCCGCCGTCCCGGTGATGGGTGAAAAGATTCACTTCCTGCTGCTCGGCGGCAACGCGGTCAACGCCAACGCGCTGCTTCGCTTCTACGTGCTCCACTGCATGATCCTGCCGCTGGCGGCGATGTTCTTCGTGGCTATCCATTTCTGGCGGATCCGGAAAGATGGCGGCCTCTATTCGCACGCCAGTGAACCTGCGACGGTGCGGGCCCGTACCGATACCGGCGCCCCCCTGGCGAAGGAGGGGCAATAGTCATGGCCGATTCCAAAGATTTCACCGCCGGCGTCGACTCCAACGCGAAGAAATCTCCGCGCCGCATCGTGTTCATCACGCGGCGCACCTCCGCGCAAGTCAAGGCCGAGACGGAAGACCAGGTCCAGACTTTTCCGGAGGTCCTGTTCCGCGCGGCCGTCGCGGTGATGGTGCTTGCGATCGTGCTGGTTTGGATCGCGCTGATGTTCAATGCGCCGCTGGAGGGTCTGGCCGATCCGTCGCACACACCCAATCCCGCCAAGGCTCCGTGGTACTTCCTCGGATTGCAGGAGATGCTGCACTACTTTCCGCCCGTGGTTGCGGGCGTGCTGGTGCCGGGACTGGTGGTGATGGCGCTCATTGTCATTCCGTACTTCCGGGTCAACATCGAAGCGGACGGACTCTTCCTGAAGGACCGGCAACGGCGGCTGCGCATCTTTTATGTCGTCGCGACCGCTCTATCGTTGTTCCTTCTTCTGTTCAAGGTTTATGCCGCTCTGGTGCCGACACTGATCATGGCTGCAGTGATGCTGGTGGCGGCCCAAAGCTCTCCGCAATCGCCTACGGCCTTCCGCCGCTATCTGGCCGCAAGGCCGCTTTCTTACTGGGTGATGACCTGGTTCTTATTCGAACTGGTGGTGCTCACCGCCATCGGTACATTCTTCCGCGGGCCGGGTTGGTCCTTCGTCTGGCCGTGGCAGGGTTCATAAGATGTCGATGAAGATGCTTATAAGGGTGCGGCGCTCATGAAAGAAAAATTTACGTCGCTCTGGCAAAAATTGTTCGGGGACAGTGTGCGCGCGTTCGGCGTTGTGAGCCTCGTCTTCTTAGGCTCGCTGGCGATCGCTCCTGCGAAGAATTACTTCAGCGAGTGGCGGCACTATCAGCACGGCTATCTCAGGATGGTCCGCAACCGCAGCGATGCGAATACGCTGCAGCGCCACTTCCAGGGCGGCATCCAGCAGATCTGGCTGCCTGAACTCGGAGTAGTAGACCGCTGCACCAGTTGCCACGTCGGGTTGAAAGAAGCCAGCCTCACGGATGTTCCTGTCCAGCCTTTCCGCACGCATCCCGCGATCCCCCACAAACTCGATCAGTTCGGATGCACGGTTTGCCATCGCGGACAGGGCGCGGCCACTACGGTTTCCGAGGCGCACAACAGCACGCTGGCGTGGGAGCAGCCGATTCTGCCCGCGAAGTACATCGAGTCTTCGTGCGGCGAGTGCCACCGCGGGCCGCTGCCGGGAACGCCGCAACTCAATCAAGGACGCAACCTGCTTTCTCGCGAAGGCTGTGTGCACTGCCATACGGTGAAGTTGTCGGATGGCACGACGATAAAAGCCACCGACGACCCGCCGCCGCTTTCGCACATCTCCGACAAAACGACGCGCGAGTGGGTGTACGCATGGCTGAAAGATCCGCAAGCCTACGCTTCCACGTCGTCCATGCCGAATTTTAAGTTGAGCGACGATGACGCGCGCGACATGTCCGCGTTTCTGATCGCCAACAGCACTCCACTTGCAGGAGACACGGCCGCGGTTTCTGCGAAGACATCCGCTGATCCGGCCGCGGGCGCCAGCCTCTACGGAGAATCGTTCTGCGCGTCGTGCCACGCCGTGCAGAACGCCGCTGGCAATATGGTGGGCGGCGATGTTGGCCCAGAGTTGACTCGAGTGGGAAGCAAGGTGAAGCCGGAGTGGTTGCAGGCTTGGTTGAAGAACCCGCGCGCTTACGATCCGGGCACGGCAATGCCGCACTACCGCCTGATCGACCCACAGGTTGCGACACTTTCCGGATTCCTTCTGGCCAAAACCGATTCCGACCTGCTCGCCAACGTACATCTCGCGGCTGCAACGCCCGAGCAGATTACGCACGGCAAGCGCCTGGTTTCCGACTACGGCTGCGCCTCCTGTCACGAAATCGCAGGCATCAAGAAGCCGGAGAACTTCGCTCCCGAACTCAGCCGCATTGGCAACAAGCCCGTCACCCAGCTTATTTTTTTGCCGGGGATGCCGCACACTTTGCCCGATTACATTGCAGGCAAGATCAAGCAGCCGCGCGCATTTTCCCCGGGCCTGAAGATGCCGCAGTACACCTTCACGCCGGCGCAGATCGATGCGCTGACCACCGCGCTGCTCGCGCTGAACGACCGCTCCAACACGCTGCCGCCGTCGCTTGCGGTGGCCGCCACGCCGGAGTCGGACTACCAGCCTGCGGGCAAAGCCGGAAAGCTGATGACCGACCTGGCGTGCTTCAGTTGCCACCGCATCAACGGCCACGGCGGAGATATGGCGCCGGATCTCACCTGGGAAGGCAGCTCGGTGCAGCGTGAATGGCTGGTCGAGTTCCTGAAGAATCCGGGCACGTTACGCCCCTCGCTGATTCGCCGCATGCCGCGGTTCAATTTGGCCGACAGCGAGGTCAACGAACTCACCGATTACATCATGACCGTCTACCAAAGTCCCGCTGTCGACCGCGAGTCCATGCCCTTGAGCGGCTACTCGCAAGGCCAGGTGGAAATTGGCAAGCAGCTTTTCTATGGCAAGTATTCCTGCCAGGGATGTCACATTGTCGACACCAAGACCGACAAGGGCTACATCGGCCCAACTCTGACGCACGTTGGTTCGCGACTCACTGCGGCATGGATTTACCACTGGATGAAAAATCCGCAGGCGCTGCGCCCCGGCACAGCCGAACCCAATCGTGCCATGAGCGACGAAGATGCCCGTGCTCTCACTGCGTTCCTGATTTCGCAGAAAGGCGGAGCCAAACAGGAGGTCGCAAAGAAATGACTCGGTACTCTCCGGGCTTCGCTACGCTTTTCATCGCCCTGCTGGCAACGTCGGCAGCAATATCCTGTTCCCGCAAGGGCGAGTCTGCGCCGTTGCCCAAGCCTACGGCATTCGGTGCGGCGATCGTCGAATCCAGCGGCGGAAAGCAGACAGCGCAGACCGGCAGCCTGTTGCCGCAACCCGTCGTGGTGCAGGTGAACGATGAGCAGGGAACTGCCGTGGCCGGAGCGCTGGTGCAATTCTCGGCTGTCCCCGGAGTTGCCTTCGATCCTTCCAGCGCGCTCACCGATTCGAGCGGACAGGTTACAACCAGCGTATCTGTTGGAGGCATGGCAGGCCGCTACCAGATCGTCGCATCCACGACCGATAAGTCTCACAAGAAAGTGGAACTGAAGATCGAAGAGATCGCCCTCGGCTACCAGCAAACGCTGGGACGCCATCTCAACGATCAGTACTGCGAGCGCTGTCACAACCCCGAGTCCACGGTGGAGCGCGTTTCGAATTACGATAACCTGGAAGTCAAGCCGCACCCCTTCACCGAGGGGGATACTCTCAACAAGATCAGCGACGCCGACCTCACGGCCATCATCAGCCACGGTGGCCCGGCTCTGAACAAATCGGCGCTCATGCCGGCATGGGGAAACACAGTCAGCAAGTCGGACATCCAGGCGCTAATATCCTATATTCGTGCCGTCTCCGATCCGCCCTCTCGCAGTGCTGGGCCGGTCTATGTGAAGGATTAGCCTGCTGCTGTACCTTTGCGCCGTCATTTCGATGTGGGCGGGCACAGGTGCTTCCTGCCAACGAAATCCAAGATCCGGAATTGCGCGCGCTGCAAGATCGCAACATGGACGATCTGAAGCAACTGGGCGCCGCAGTTCTCGCGCTGCCTAAGGCGCATTTGCTCCGCCCAGTTCGCGGAGGGCGGGGGAAGCCGCTGAGGCAGACTCCGGGGCCGGCGCCATCTTCAAATCACATCGCACCGTGATCTTGATCACGCGATCCATTCCGGGAATCTTTCAGAATTGGGTTAAATGACCGACCTGCTTGGGAAGCCGTGCCATCTTGGTGTGACCACAATCACCAATCCGCGTGACCCGCTACACGGAGTTTCCCTACTGCCTCTGGCATTCTTACCTCCTGACGAGGTGCCCTATGGCTCAAGACAATCGTGACATTCTGGACGTCCTCCGGTTCGAACTGAGCTTCCTGCAAGACGGAGGCTACGGACGCTCTCCTCACGCGCCTTGGCGGGCGCCGGCGGTTTTTGAGGATTCCCCCATCTGCCCGAATTTCTGCGATCCGGCGCGGCCGCATCCTTGCGAGAGCTGCCTGTTGGAGCAGTTTGTCCCCGAAGGCCGTCGCGCGGAGGCTGTGCCCTGCCGCTTCATTGAACTCACGGAACAGGGTCAATCGGTCGAGGACTTCTATCGCACCGGAACTCAGGCCGATATGGAACAGGCTCTGGCCGCATGGCTTCGCGCACAAATCGAGAAGATCGAGCAGGAGCGCGGTCTTTCTCCAAACCGAGGGGCGGCCTAGACAGCTGCTCCGCGACCGCGGATAGGTGCTAGGCCGATTCAACTTCGGCACAACAAATCCCCCAGAACTTTCTACCTAGGAGAAGTGAAGATCATGAGCGAAGATCATGCATATCGAGTAGCAGCCTGGTGGACATCCGGCCGCACTGGCTTGGCCAAATCGGATTCCGCGCCCAATGCAATCCATTTCACGGCTCCCGCCGAATTTGGCGGTCTGGAAGGCCGCTGGACGCCCGAGGAACTTCTGCTTGCCGCCGTCGCGAGTTGCTATACCACAACCTTGCGGGCGATTGCGGGCAACGCTCAATTCGACTTTACCGACCTGCAGGTGGAAGCCAGCGGCACGGTGCGCAAAGCCGATTCTGGCTATAGTTTCACGCAGATCGTCGTCCGTCCGAACCTCAAGATCGCGTCTGCCGAGGAGCATGATCGGGCGCTGGATCTGCTCAAACGGGCCGAGAAACTGTGCCTGGTCTCGCGGGCCCTGGGAACGAACCTGAAGTTCGAGCCGCAGCTCGAAATCGTCAAACCTGTGTCGATTGCGTAAGCGCGGATCGAAGCTGATTGAAAGTCCTCATTGTCGGCCGGGGTGTGGTTGGAACAATTTACGGCTGGGCCTTGTCCAGGGTGGGCGTTGACGTCACCCACGTCGTGCGGAAAGAGGGGCCTTCAACCACCTGTACCTTAGACCTGTTGGACTTGCGGATCGGGCAACCTAAGCACGCCCTGGTAACCTATACTCCCAAGACAGTCAGACAGGTCAGCCCTTCCGACGGCTTTGACCTCGTGATGGTTGCTACCAAGCACTACCAGGCGGCACAGGCCATACGCGAATACCTGCCCCATGCACCTTGCGCCACCTTTCTGTTGTTCACCGCGAATTGGGACGGAACGGAGGAGATTGATCGCCTTCTGCAGCGGTCTTCGATCTTATGGGGCTATGCGGCTGCCAGTGGTGGCGTCGATGCTAAGGACATCCTCATCGCAACTGTGAATCCCACGGTGCGCTTCGGGATGTTGGAAGGCTCCGATCCGGATAGGTTCAAAGTGGCGGCGGAGTTATTCCAACGGGCTGGCTTCACCTTGGACATCAAGCCAAACATCATCGAATGGCTCTGGGTGCACCATGCGATCAATGCTGGAGGAATCGGAGTCGCTCTTTGGGCGGGAGGTATTGCCGAAGCGACCCGGAGTCTCAAGACTTTGAGGTCGGGCGTATGGGCTATTCGTGAGGCGTTGGACGTGGTGGCGGCCCGTGGCGTCGACCTGAAGCGTTATCCCGACGCGAGAAGTGTCTTGAACACGCCTGGCTGGCTTGCGGGCCTTGCCAGTTTTTATTTCATTCGGTTCACCGAAAAAGGCCGGCGGCTTCTTCGGGGGAGTCACTTCGCCAGTAGCACCGAAGAGATGAAACGCTTTTACTTCGATGTGCTCAATACCGGAGAGGGCCTGGGAGTCGCCGTACCGCACCTATCCGCGCTGCGTGAAAAGATTGAGCGTTATTCGCCTCGGGCTGCTTGACTCGCTCCCAGTCTCGGGGTTGCGCGGCTAGAGTTGCAGCAGAGCCGACACAGACGACGGATCGTCCATCGCGTGCAGCCGAAATCCCACCTTCTTGAAGATGGCTTGCGTGGCCAGGTTGTCCCGTAAAATTTCCCCGGAGAGCCTCCGAAACTTTTCTTCGCGGGCCACCCGGGCCACGCTGGCGAGCAGTTCTGTTCCCAGGCCGAGTCCGTGCCAACGATCAGAAACCAGCACGGCAGCCTCGGCTTCCGCACGATTGATGGCGCTGAAACGGCCTACTCCCAATACTTCGTGTTGCCCGCTTTCAGGATTCTTGCGATCCGCGACCAGCGCAAATCCACGGTCGTAGCTGCCAAAGCAGATGCGCACCAGCCGCTCGTGCTCGACCCGCGTGCTCAGACTCAAAGAACAAAAATACCGCAGGTAGACGCTGCGCTCGGAAAGGGTAGTGTGGAATTGCACCATGAGCGGCTCATCTTCTGGACGAATCGGCCGGATCGTTACTGGAGTGCCATCCTTCAAGCGCCACTCCCACACGTACTGCGAGGGGTACGGGCGGATGGTGGGACGCGGCAATTTCTCGGCCTGCACGGTGGAATCATGCACCACCACTCGCGCGTCGAGCGCAAGCAGTTGCTCGGGAGTCGCCAGGAGTGGATTGATGTCGATCTGTTTAATCCAGGGCTGCTCCATCACAAGTTGGCTGAAGCGCACCAGCAGACTCTCGAGAGCGGTCAGGTTGACGGGCTTGCGTCCGCGCACTCCGAGCAGTGCGGAATAGATTTTTGTCTGCTCCATCAAGCGCTGTGCCAGCGTGGTGTTCAGCGGAGGCAGCGCCAGGGCGCAGTCGCGGTAGACTTCGACCATGACTCCGCCGGAACCAAACAGGATTACGGGTCCAAACTGCGCATCGACGGTGCTGCCCAGGATCAGCTCGTATCCGTCGCGCTTTACCATGGGTTGAACCGTGACGCCGGCAAAATGTTCCGCTCCGGCCTTCTCGGCGACGGAGGACTGAATCGCGCGGTAGGCGCTGCGCACCTGTTCTGCGGTCTGCAGTCTCAGGCGAACACCATCGACATCCGTCTTGTGCGCGATGGTGTTGGACAGGAGCTTCAGCACTACCGGATACCCGATCTCCGCGGCACACGCGATCGCTTGCTCTTCGTTTTCTGCCACGCGCGTATCCACCACCGGAATCCCGTAATACGCGAGCAGCCGCTTGGCTTCAAATTCATTGAGCATGGTGCGGGCGCTGCCACGCACCTTCTGCACGAAATCATTGACTTTGCCGCGGGCGTCGGCGGCCACTTCCGATCCTTCCAGCAATGCTGGAGTTTCATAGAGCCCGCGCAGGTTGTAGGTGTATCGCCACATGTAGGTAAAGGCGCGCGCAGCGGTGTCGGGATAGGAAAACGTCGGAATACCGGCGGCGTTGAGAAGCGCGGTCCCTTCGGCCACTCCGTCGCCGCCCATCCAACTGGCCAGCAGTGGTTTGGTGGAGGAGTGGGCGAGCGGCCGCATTCTTTCCGCCACCTGCGTCGGATCCGCCAGTCCCTGCGGCGCGATGATGGCCAGCAATCCGTCGCTCGCCGGATCTTTCGACGCAATGTCAACCGCTTTCACGAAGCGCTCCGCGTCTGCATCCGCCAGCACGTCCACCGGGTTGCTGTGGCTCCAGTGCGACGAAAGGAAGGTGTCCAACTGGTGCAGGGATTCTGAGGAGAGCACGGTGAGCTCTCCTCCGGTCGCCATGAGAGAGTCGGTCGCCAGGACTCCCGGACCGCCGGCGTTGGTTACGATGGTGAGTCGCGGGCCACGTGGACGCGGCTGCTTGCTCAACACCTCCGCCATATAAAAAAGGTCCGCGATGTTCTGCACGCGCAGCACACCACAGCGGCGGAATGCCGCTTCTAAAACATCGTCACTTCCGGTCAACGCTCCCGTGTGCGACGCTGCGGCTCGCGACGCCGCCTCCGACCGTCCGGCCTTGATCACAATGATGGGCTTGCTGAGCGCGATTTCGCGGGCTGCGGAAAGAAACGAGCGCGCGTCTCCCACCGACTCCATGTAGAGCAGAATGCTCTTGGTATGCGGATCATCGCCGAAGTGATAGATGAGATCGCCCCAGCCGACGTCGAGCATGGAACCTGTGGAAACAATCGCGCTGAATCCCACCTGCTCGCGCTGGCTCCAATCGAGAATCGCAGTCTGCAGAGCACCGCTCTGGCTCAGAAATGCGACGCTGCCTTTCTGCGGCATGGACTTTGCAAAAGTCGCGTTCAATCCAATGGTCGGATTCATGAACCCCATGCAATTGGGCCCAATCAAACGCAGCGATCCGCGGCGCAAGTGCTTCTGGATTTCTTCTTCGAGGAGAGCGCCCTCATGTCCTTGCTCGCGGAAGCCGGCGGAGATCACGACTGCCGATTTCACGCCCGCGTCGACACACTCTCCAATGATCTGGGGCACGGTCTGCGCCGGCGTTACCACCAGCGCCAGGTCGACTCCTCCGGCGATGTCTCCGATTCGCTTATGAGTTTTGATCCCGAGGACTTCGCCGTGGCTGGGATTCACGGCATAGACTTGGATGGGAAATTTGCTTTCCAGCAAATTCGAAACTACGCTCCGGCCGACGGTGCCGGCACGATCCGTGGCTCCGATCACAGCGGCAGAGCGGGGCAGGAACAGCGCTTCCAATCCCGGTCGGGGAGGTGTTGGCGTCTTCGGTGCATCCGCCTGCGGCTTCAGGGTTGTTGCCTCGCTCACTGAATTTCCTCCCGCTAACGGGGATGCAGATATTTTTTCATAACTTCAGCGAGCTAAGAAGCGACGACTTCACCGCACACGTCACCCATAATGGCACAGTTTCCTACGCTCGTCTGTGATTGCAGTATGTCCCTAATCACGAAGGCTCGTGATGGTGATCACAAGCAGAAATGCGGTGCTACAATGAGTTCAACGGGAGGTGCTCAGTGCGCGCCCCTTATGGCCTAAATATTCTTGATAATTGCCTCACGTGCCCGGTGAGGGAAGAACACCTTTTCTGTAATCTTTCCGTGCTCGCCGGGCAACGCCTCAACGAAATAAAATCCACCGCCGTCTATCCCAAGGGAGCGATGCTCTTCATTGAGGGGCAGCAACCCCGTGGCGTGTTTGTGCTCTGTGCCGGGAAGGCAAAACTTTCCACCTCTTCCCGGGAAGGCAAAACCATCATCACTAAACTCTCCGAGTCCGGAGATGTTCTCGGCCTCAATTCGGTGGTTTCCAACCGACCGTATGAAGTTACCGCCGAGATGATGGAGCCTGGCCAGGCCAACTTCATTCCTCGCGAATCCTTGCTGCAATTTCTCAAGGACAACGGGGAAGTGGCCTTACGCGTCGCCGAACAATTGAGCCGCAACTACTACACCGCGTACGAGGAGATCCGCACACTCGGTCTCAGCACCTCGCCGTCGGAAAAGTTTGCCAAGCTGCTGTTGTCCTGGTCGACCAAGACGCCGCAGACTGACGGATCCTCACAGGTCAAGCTCACGCTCACCCACGAGGAGATTGCGGAGATCATCGGAACCACCCGTGAAACTGTCAGCCGCCTGTTTTCTGAATTCAAGAAGAAACAGTTGCTGCAGCTCAAGGGATCGACCCTCGTGATCCGTAACCGGCCGGCGCTGGAAAAGATCGTTCAGTCCTGAAGGGACAGGTGGGCGCAGTAGGCTCGGCTGTTCTAGTGAGGCTATAACGACGTCGCCGGGAGATCCACTCTCCACGGCCGCGCCGCCCTTTTTATCCCGCAACCGTCAACACGGGACAGGGCGCGTTCCGTACGACCTCATGCACTGCTGCCCAGGGATTATGGGCGGCCATTCTCGCCGACGCACTCTGGTTCGCTCCCATTACGATCAAATCTACTTTGAACTTAGCGCTCGCCGTCAGGATTCCCTCCGCCAAGAAGTCGGTTCCCACGACATAGTCGGGGTCCTGCTGCAAGCCAGTTTCCGCAGGCAAACATGCTCTCAATTGCTGGAGTGACCTTTTGCGGGATGTTCCTTCCCATCCCTGCAATACGTCGGCGGCTGCGACGGCCGGTGCGTAAGCCGACAGACTCGCCGAAGTCGCGGGCATCGGTGGAATCATGTGCAACAGGATCAGTTTCGCCTGCTGTGCTCTGGCCAGTGCCAACGCGAGCGGCAGAGCCTTCGCCGACCCTTTGCCGAAGTCGGTTGCGAATAGAATCCTGTGAAACCCGGATCCGTGAGTAATGGCTGCAATATCCGCCTTCGGGCCGATCGTCATCACCGGGCAGGGTGCGACGCGCAGCAGTTCCTCGGCAACAGAGCCCAGAGCCAGCTTCTGAAAACCTCCGCGCCCTCGCGTGCCGATGACCAGAAGGTCGATTGCTTTCTCCTCGATCATCGCCGCTACCTGCTCCGCCACCGGCCCGTGTTTTACCAAAGCTGTTTCAATCTTCTGCTCCGGTCCTGATTCGTCCACCAGGGCCTTAATTTGCCGCTCGGCCGCCATGCGTTCCAGATCAAGTTCGGGCGGATTCTCCAAAGCCCCATAGTGACGGTCTGGATGCAAGACATGAACCACTGATAACTGCGCATTATTTTCCATCGCCAGCGCCAGTGCGTCGCACAGGGCTCGCCGGGACGATTCCGAAAAATCTGTGGCCACGAGAATGTGCCGGAAAGCCGCGCCGGTGTTCGACATCTTCAATGGTTTGTTCAGTTCCGTGACTGTCATAGGTACCTCCTTCGCCACAGCGACTTCATCTATCTTCACGGCCGGAAGATGCGGCCCGTGCTCGCGGCCGTCTTCGTTTCAGCTGACTCTTCGAAGCAGGCGGCAGCGGGAGCGCCCCTTTTCTGATGGGCAGGGGCACCAGCTTCACCTGCGTTCCACCCCAGATCAACGTCATTTCCTTCGAGCATCGTTCGCACAGCCAGAATCGCTCTTCTAGCGGCGGATTCAGCATTCCCGTCGCGGTTTGTACTTCAGGGGTGAGTGCGAGGCAGAAGATTTTCCCCTCGTGGAGATATCGAAGGGTCTCGGAACACTCGGGATTCGCGCACTTGGACAGCATGGCGCACTCCTGCCAGCCGTACGCTCAAAATACTATGCCCGCTCCGGCAGAAATGAGGTGATGGCAGATACCAAATCGGGTGACCTTCATCACCCACCTGGAACTACCAACCGCCGTCCAGATTCAGGCGCCCGCTGGTTTACAATCGCTCCCAGATGACGATGAAACCTGCAGTTCTGTCGAGACTTGCGACCACGCGGCTGATGGCCCCGCCGGAGACCATCGACCTGAATAAAATCGTTTTCAACACCGAAGCCCACCATGCCATCTGCAGGACATGGTAGCGGCGAAGATCTGGCCTAACAGCATGATCCAAATCCACTGCGCCGCTCTTCTCTTCGACATGGATGGAGTCCTCATCAACTCCACACCCGCCGTCGCGCGCGTGTGGCGGCGATGGGCCATCGAGCACGGGTTCAACCCGGACGAAGTCGTGGCCCGCGCCCACGGTCGCCCCAGCCTCACAACGGTGCGCGAGTATCTTCCAAACGCCGATCATGAAGCCGAGAACCGCGAGGTCGAGCGCCGCGAAATCGAAGACCTCGAAGGCGTCGTCCCGCTCCCCGGCGCGCTCGACTTGCTGGCCAGCCTTCCCGAGGACCGTTGGACCATCGTTACGTCGTGTACTCGTCCCCTTGCCGAGGTCCGCATTCGGGCTGCAGGCTTGCCTCTTCCGAAAAAACTGATTACTTCGAATGACATCACCCACGGCAAGCCGCATCCCGAGCCCTATCTGAAAGGCGCTGCCGTTCTTGGATTTCCCCCGGCGGAGTGTGTCGTCTTCGAAGATGTCCCTGCCGGAGTCCGTGCGGGCAAAGCTGCAGGAGCGAAAGTCGTCGCCTTCAAAACTACGGTTCAGGAATTTGCGTTGCGGGAAGCTGGGGCGGACTGGGTATTGAACAATTGCGCCGACATTCGTTTGCTCGATCGCGGCAAAGATTTGAACCTAGCTCTCAGAGGAACTTAGAGGAAGAACTGGAGATTCCTTGGTTGGCCTATGGTTTTCTCCCGGATGCCGTATCATTCTCGTCCCCGGGATCGAGGCTTGAATACCACATCCCCCGTATCGTAAGTCGAACTTCTCCGGGCGTAGACTTGACCCGGACCCCCTGGAAAGTTCGTTCGAAGGAGAAATCACAACATGAAACACAGGCTGCTGATTTTGTTTGCCAGTTTGCTTGCGCTCGTCACTCTGGGCACGGCCCAAGATGCTCAACGCGACCAACCCTCAGCCAAGTCGCAGGAGCGGATTATCAAAGAGGTTCGCCATGAACTGCTGATGCTCCCTTACTTCGGCGTCTTCGACTACATTGCCTTTAAGGTGGACAGCTCCAACGTTACCTTGCTCGGTCAAGTCGTTCGGCCTGTCCTCAAATCCGACGCCGAAAACGCCGTCAAGCATATTGAAGGCGTCGAGCGGGTAGATAACCAGATTGAAGTCCTCCCTCCGTCTTCCATGGACGACGGCCTTCGCATACGGCTCTTCCGTGCGATCTACCAATATGCGGCGTTGCAAAAGTACGAGCTCGGCGTGCAGAAGCCCATCCGAATTATCGTCAAGAATGGGCGCGTGACCCTGGAGGGAGTCGTGGACAGCGAAGCCGATAAGAATCTCGCCGGCCTCCGCGCCAATGGGGTTTCCGGCATTTTCTCGGTGACCAATAATCTGCAAGTGTCGAAATAGTAAAGCGAAACCAAACTTTTGCGAGAGGACGCGGTGCTGGCGTCCTCTCTTTTGTTTCTGTCGCTTCCGGCAGTCTCCTTCTTCAGTCTGAATATTATTGGTCGCGTCGATAGTTCTGTCTCAGTCTCCAAGCTCCCTCACGCGTATAATGCTCCCGGATTCGACTTCCGCCCCCAAACGGAGCAATCGGAGGAACGCTATCATGAGTTTGCATGCTATGAACCGCCGCACGTTTCTTGAAACCGCAACCACCGTCACCGCCGCCACTCTATTGACCAGCCGCCTGGGTTGGGCTGCCGGCGACCACAAGATCGAAAAGATCGGTGTGCAACTCTACACCGTGCGCGATCAGATGAAAGGCGACTTCGACGGCACCATCGCCAAGGTCGCACAGATCGGCTACAAGGAAGTGGAGTTCGCCGGATACTTCGGCCGCACCGGCCAGCAAGTACGCGCGGCGCTCGACAAGAACGGCCTCTCGGCGCCCGCCACCCACATTCAATACGACGAACTCGACGAGAAGTTTCCCTCCGTCATCGAAACCTCCAAGACCATCGGCATGAAGTACATTGTCTGCCCCTGGATCCCCGAGGATCTCCGCAAATCTCCCGACATCTGGAAGCAGGCCTCCGCGAAATTTAACCATTGCGGAGAGCAGACCAAGAAGGCCGGCATTCAGTTCGCCTATCACAATCACTGGTTCGAATTTCTTCCCGTCAATGGCAAGCTGCCCTACGATGAGCTTCTCAAACAGTGCGACGCCAGTCTGGTGAAGATGGAAATGGATCTTTGCTGGATTACCGCGGCTGGAGCCGATCCATTGAAGTATTTCAATCTCTATCCAGGTCGCTTTCCGCTGGTTCACGTCAAGGACTTAAAGAAACTTCCCACGATCACCGCTGGGGGTTCGCAGAACTTCGGCGACACCGTGGACCTGACCGCGGTCGGCGGCGGCATTATCGATTGGAAGAAGATTTTCGCGCAGTCCGAAAAGGCGGGAATCAAGCATTACATCGTTGAGCACGACAAGCCTGAGAATCCGTTCGAGAGCATCACGAAGAGCTACGACTATTTGAACAAGCTGCGCTGGTAAGTTGCGAGAGGGTTGGGTTGCCTGTATCCGTTGGAAAACGAAGGAGATGACTGCCTGTTGACATAAGTCCAGAAATGGATATAAAATACTCCATAGTTGGAGTACGCCATGAATGCTTTGGCTGTCGTTCCGGATATTGGCCTCGACCTTCGAAAGTTGCCGGACTTGGCGGATGCGGCCACTCGCTCGCGCCTCAGTCCGCCGGCGATCTCTGCGTTCTTCGCAATCGTTGAGAAGTGGGGGTTGCGCAACGAAGATGCAATGGCGCTGCTCGGGGGCGCTTCCCACGGGCGCTACTATGAACTCAAGAAAAATCGCAAGGGCCTGCTCTCGCAAGACGAGCTCACGCGCATCTCGCTCCTGATCGGCATCTTCAAGGCGCTGAACATTCTCTTCAGCCAGCGGCTGGCGAATCAGTGGACCTCGCGCCCCAACTCGAATCCTATGTTTAACAATGCCCCGCCCTTGGTGTTGCTGGTTCGTGGCGGAGTCCCCGGGATGATTGGTGTGCGCCGCCTGCTCGATCATCGTCGCGGCGGCAGATGAAGTTCTGACAAGACAAGTCTGTGCTCGGAACCACTCTCATCGATCAGCGCGATACCCATCGCCTGATTCCTGCGCAATTCGCCGATGACGGCGCTTCTGTACTCACTCGCCTCAGTGACGATCCCAAGACGATCGAAGGCATTTTCGAACTCGACAATGCTACGAACGACCGGTTGCTGGCTGAATCGCGACTGTCCCCGGGCATTGATGAAAGGGAACTGGTCTTCGGGATTCTCTCTTATCGCATTATCAATGCCTCATTTTGCCACCCATCGCCTACCGGATCCCGCTTCAACTCCTCAGACCGAAGTGCATGGTACGCGTCGTTCGAGTTGGAGACCTCACAAGCGGAGGTCTCCTATCATCGCCAGCTCTGGCTGAGAGAGACTGCGTGGGAGGAAGAAGACACGTCCGACTATCTCGACTACCTCGCGGACTTCCAGGCGGAATTCCACGACCTTCGCGCTTCGACGGAGCACTCCGCTTGTCTTTCGCCGACAAGTTACGCGGCATCACAGGCGCTCGCCACCCACTTGCTTGAACTTGGTTCCGCGGGAATCGTCTATCCTTGCGTCCGCCGCGCCGGTGGAACCTGCATCGCCTGTTTTCGCCCTGTGCTGGTCACGAACGTGCGCAAAGGCAGCATTTTCACGTTCGTGTTTTCGGACTCACGCACTCCGCCAACCATTCGCCGTGGGTAGCGACCGCGGACGAGACCGCGCGGTTAAGCTTTCCCGAACGGTTCTTCCAACGACAACGGCTTTGGCGTGAACAACTCCGCGCCGTTCTCCATGATGTGCATGTCGTCTTCAATCCGGATGCCGAACTCACCGCGAATATAAATTCCCGGTTCATTGCTGGTGGTCATGTTGGCCTGGAGCCTGGTCGGATTGCCGCGGACGAGGTAAGGCCACTCGTGCCCGTCCATGCCCATGCCGTGCCCGAGGCGGTGGGTGAAGTACTTGTAGTCCGGACCGAACCCCCCGTCAGTAACCACTTTCCGAGCCGCGGCATCGACGGAACCACATTCGGCTCCCGGACGCGCCGCCGCCAGCGCCGCCGACTGGGCACGGAGGACAATGTCGAACACGCTCTTCATTTTGTCGGAAGCCTTGCCCAGCACGTACGTCCGCGTGATGTCCGACTGGTATCCTTCAACCGCGCATCCGCCATCCATGAGAACGATGGTGCCTTCGTGTACAACCTGCGGCGTTACCGAGCCGTGGGGAAACGCCGAAAATTCGCCCACTTGCACATCGGCGCCGCCGGTAAAGCCCAACTGTTCGTGAGCTTTCCGCACCAGATCCTCCAGTCGCGGTTGCGTCATCCCGTCTTTGACCGCCAGATATGCCGCCTCGTAGGCCGCAAGCGTCACTTGCGCCGCCAGTCGCATCAATGCGATTTCGCGAGCACTCTTGATCATGCGGCAGCCTGCGGTCACGGGAGTGGCGCTCGCGATGGTTGCTTGGGATGCGGCCTTGGCAATGCCGTCGGCAAAGACGAAGCGCACTGTCTCCTCCAGTCCAAGCTTGCCGCTGGCGATGCCGCGTTCTTGCAGTCCCTGCGCGATGCGCTGGTACGGGCTCTCGTCTTCCTGCCACACGCGCACATCGGGCTGCTCGCCATCGGGGGCGTTGGCGATTTGTTCGCGCGCGCGTCCCTCTTCAAAGGCCGGGCACACATAGAACGCCGCGCCTTTGGTGGGGAGCACCAGCGCAAACGTGCGTTCTCCACCCCACCAGCGGATGCCGGTGAAGTATCGCAACGACGTGCCTTCCATCAGCACGATGGCGTCGAGCGCGTTCTTGCTCATCAGTTGGCGGGCGCGTTCCTGGCGCCCGTGACGTTCTTCGCGCGTGATCGGGGTGGCTTCATCCTTGCGCGATTTAAGTTTCGCCAGCGATGGCGGCAGGGAAGCATCGTCCGCACCCTCCGCCGCGGCAGCCGCTACCAGAGAATGCGATGCCACCGCCATCCCCGCCGTTACACCGCTCACTTCAAGAAATCGTCGCCGCGAGATCATGAACCCTCCCAAGGTTGAGGAATGGAATCCGGCCATTATACGGGGATTTGTGATTCTCGAGTTCAGATCGCAGATTGAAAAGCGAAGGCGGCAGATGCAAACGGAACGCGGAAGGTTTCCCGAAGCACGCTCTGGGGGGCTTGGCCATCTACGGTAGAGCGGTTTCGGTATTTATGTATATGAGTACGTACAAATATGAAGTACTCAATAATATGTATATCGACCGGAAAATTCCAAGCCGCGAAATGCCTGTCGCGCATCATCCAGAATGCCCTTTCCGGGGCCGGAAACTGCCCTAGCTTCGACGATCGATGCCGCGGCTGGGGAAAACATCGTCCGCTACAAAACCGCACGTCCTTGAGTTTGCCAGGCGGCCTCCACGAATTGTCAACCAGTTGCACGAAGGCTCAACGACTTACAGAAAGATGAGCCGGCGAGACATCGACATCGCAGAACCAACCGGTCAGGCGGATTCTTCCCAAGAGATGGGAAGGGCACGACTTCAATCGTGCCGTAAGCGCGGCCAAAACGCTCTAGAGCTGCGGTATGCTCTCCCTAAACCCATGGAATCCGGTTTCCAATGCGCGGCCTGCGGGGAATGGAACACAACTTCCGTGGATGAGTCCGCGGGTCGCCGCCAGAACTACGTCGAAGACTGCCAGGTCTGCTGCAAGCCGAATGTTCTTCACGTCGAGTACGACAACTCGTCGCAGGAATTCTTCATCACCGCGGAACTGGAGTGAAAAAGGCAAAGACGACTTCGGACCTCTGACCTCGGACTTCTGACTTCACACTTTTGACTTTGCCTCCACTTTTGTCGAGCTTCGCTCGACCGGACAGCCGAGGGCGGCTGTCCCCACATGGACCTTCTGACTTCAAACTTCAGACCTCGGAGTCCGGCCGGAGTCTAAAGTCCAAGGTCCGAAGTCCGAAGTCCGAAGTCCGAAGTCCGAAGTCCGAAGTCTAAGGTCTGACGTCTGACGTCTGACGTCTGGGGTCCTCATCCTCGCCCTCCTCCTCGGCTCGCGCTATAGTTACTGGCATCACGGAAAGGACGGACCGCAATGGCAACAGGCTACAGCGCTGGCAGGATGGTGGCCCACAATATGGTGACCACCCAGTTTGAACTCGACGGCTTCCGCGTGACGCGCACGCTCGGTGTCGTGCGAGGCATCGTGGTGCGCTCGCGTTCGATTTTCGGAACCATCGGTGCCGGCCTGCAGACGCTGGTTGGAGGCAACATCACTCTGCTCACCAACTTGTGCGAGAAGACGCGCCAGGAAGCCTTCGACCTGATGCTGCAACATGCCGCCGAATTAGGCGGGAACGCCGTGGTCGGCGCGCGCTACGACGCGACCGAGGTCATGCAGGGCGTCACGGAAGTGCTCGCCTATGGCACGGCGGTGTTCGTGGAGCCGATGAAATAGGAAACGCTGGAAGAATGAACCGCGGCAGAAGTCGCCGCTGCAGGGACGGGTCAAAGATCCGTCCCCACACAGACCCCTTGTGACACAAACTCTGTCCCCGAAACTCCCGGCCTCACGCCTTCGCGCTCTGTCTTCTTAATCTTCGAACTAGACCTTCCTCGCTGCGGGCGTGGCAGGCGAACCCGATTCTGTTGCTGGCGACGGCCCTTTGTAGAGACTGCCTGCGACCAACGCGGCCAGGACTGCGCCCAGCCACATCTCAACCATCCAGCCAAAAGGAAGCGCGCGGCTGCCGGCGAACCACGTGGCCTGGGCGAAGTTTCCCGGAAACCCGGCGAAGAAGCCCACCAGAAAGCCGATTTTCAGCGCCGTGCCGGGACCGGCTCCCAGGCCCGGCCGCGCCCAGGCATAGAGATGCGCGACCGCGATCGACAAAATAAACAGCAGCAGGATCCATTGCGCCACGAAAAAAGGATAACGCGGCGTTTTCAAGAACAGCCCCGCATTCTGGGCCGCCACGTAGCGCGCGTCGGTAATGGCGTAATGCCCGACAAGATAGCTCCACAGCGTCCACACCACGCCTCCTGCCAAACCGCCCAGCCAGATTCTTCCTCTATTGAGTGACACGCAACGCCTCCTGTGACGATGGATTTGCGAACAGGGCCCGGGGAGAGATGCGCGAAGTGTACACCAAATCGATTGCGGCGGTCTGTTGGGTTCGCGCCCGAACAGCCGAGGGCCTGCCCTGAGCAAAGTCGAAGGGCTGTCCCTACTTGAGTTCCGCTAAGATCTACGACAGGAGTTTCGGCAGGACTTGCTGCACTTCGCCGGTCTGGCCATCGCATTCCCGGATTTCCACAAGAAAATCCGCGCCAGTCGCGGGAATCAAGGGAAATCGTAGCGAAAGAATAGCGAAGGAACCAAAGGCGTAAACCCAACCCCTTGTGGTCGCCGGATTGGTTAACCACAAGCCTTCGTACTTTCCCGAATCAGTGTCCAAGTGGGTCAGGCACCATCAAGTTTCTGCTTGACAATAAACGACTTACAGCTAAGATGTGGTACAAAGTGGTACGAAGTGGTAAAGGCAGTTAGGGCCATGAGAATCGGACGCTGAAAACGAGGAGCCGGTGGGAAACCGACCCAAAAGCACGACAGACAGCCCGAATCGCCCGACCTTGACCGATCTTTGCACCGCTTTGACCTCCCTGGTTGCAGTCGTGGTGGCTAGCAGAAGCGTTCCGGCAAAGGGAACTGGCCTTCATAGGGGATTTAAACATGTTTCGCGGCAATCATCCAACCCGGGTCGACGAAAAAGGACGCCTCAAGGTCCCGGCCGAGTTCAAGCGGGTGATCGACGAGAAGTACGGTCAGCAATTCTACATCACGAGCTTGGATGGAAAGGTTGCTCAAGTGTATCCCTTCGAGGAATGGGAGCGGATCGAGCAGAAGCTGGCCGGGCTCTCCAATTTCAATCCTACGAAAAAGAAATTTCTGGACCGGACGAACTACTACGGGCAGCAGGTCGAGATGGACGGGCAGGGACGGTTGTTGCTGCCGCAGTTGCTGCGCGAGACCGGGCAGATCAAGGGCGAGGTAGCGGTTCTAGGGAATTTGACGTATCTCGTGGTCAGGAACCTGGAGCTGTTCAAGAAAGAGATCGAAGAAGAAAAGTTCACGCCTGACGATGAGAAGACGCTCGACGAACTGGGCATCTAGTGGGCGAGGGATCAACAGACACCCCTCAGGGGGTTGGGCATGGCGGTGGAAGAGCGAGCCATGTTCCGGTTCTTTTAAAAGAAGCGATCGACTTTTTAGCCGTGCGGCGGGGTGGGACCTATATCGACGCCACGGTGGGTTTGGGCGGGCACAGTTACGAAATCGCAAAACGCCTCGGCGCACCGGGACATTTGATTGGGCTCGATAAAGATCCTGCAGCGCTGGCAATCGCGCGCGAAAGGCTGACAGCAGGTTCCTCGACTGCGCTTAACGATTCGAAAGGCGAATCGTTAAGCTCCGCTCGGAATGACAAAGAGTTGGGGGATTGGCCCGAGGTCACGCTGTTGCAGTGCTCGTTTGCCGAAGTCGGGAAGCGGTTCAGTTCCGCGTTTGCGGACGGATTGCTGGCCGACATCGGAGTCAGCAGCCTGCAGTTAGACGATGCGGCGCGCGGATTCAGCTTTCAGGCGGACGGACCGCTCGACATGCGGATGGACCCGCGGTCGGAGCGTACCGCCGAACAAGTGGTAAACCACCTCGACGAGCGACAGCTTGCCGATGTGATTTACGAATTCGGAGAGGAAAGGAGGTCGCGGAGAATCGCCAGAGCCATTGTCCGGTCGCGGCCGATACGATCTACCGCACACCTTGCGGATGTCATATCAGCCGCGGCCCGGTCAATGAAACCGGAGCGAATTCATCCTGCGACCAGAACCTTTCAGGCTCTTCGAATCTTCGTAAACCGTGAACTGGACGATCTGCGGGCGCTGCTGGAAGGGGCGCCGCGGATTCTGAAGCCAGGTGGGCGCGTGGTGGTGATCAGTTTTCACTCGTTGGAGGATCGCATCGTAAAGGATGCCTTCCGCGAGGGCGCGATTAAGGACAAGCACTTTCGGGTGCTAACCAAGAAGCCGGTAACGGCAACTGAACTAGAGAGCGATCGCAATCCGCGGGCGCGCAGCGCGAAATTGCGGGCCGCGGAAAAAGTCTAGCCGGCTTTTAGAGTTTGGCTCCGGAAAAACAGCCGGAGTTCCCGGCACAGCTGTAATGGCGTGCCGGGCCTTCAAGATTCAGGTCAAAGCGGACAAAGATCCGCTCGGTCGGTAAGCAACGATGGTTCCGGAAGCCGGAAGCCGGAAGCCGGAAACCCGGGTTCCGTGGTAGGAATCCAAATTGAGGTAGCGAGCATGTACACGGGCACATTGATCAGCGATTTGATGGCGATAGTAGATCGGGTCGACCAAAGGGCGGAGCGACAACAGATCGCCGAACAACAGGAACTGCACGCGATTTTTGCCATGCAGATTCCATTGACAGAGGGAGACCGGGTTTTCATGGGGGCGGCATAATGGCAGCAGCAGCGGTAACAATTCGCGGTGCGTATCCAGAGGCAGGGCGTCGTTCGTTTTGGACAGGTACACCCGAGATCTACTTCTCCAAGGCGATCGACAACTCACGTCTGGTCAAGGTGGAAGATCCGCGGCGCAACCGCGAGATGAAGCAATTTGGTACCGCGCTGGCTTGCCTGTTCCTGCTGGTCTTTACTTATGCCTGGCAGCACTTCAAGGCGATCGAGTACGGCTACCAGATCGAATCGGCCAAGCGTGAACTCAGTGAGCGAACCGAGATGAACCATGCGCTGCGCCTGGAAGATGCTTCGTTGCGCGATCCCGAGCGGATTGACGTGCTGGCCCGGCGCATCGGTCTGGTCCCACCGGAACCGGGACAGGTGATCCGCATGGATGGCGCGTCGGCCGATGCTCAGGCCCCGGTAATGGCAAGCGCCGCCCCGGTGACGGTGATCCCGGGTCAGTAGGGATTGGTTGGCAAATTGTGTGGTGGGTCTTGTGTGGGTCCGGGTCTCAGACCCGGACGGGCCGAGCGAAGCTCGGCGGCATCTCGGCGGCGGCCGTCTGTACGTAGGCCGCCATGTTTGTCTAAGGGTAGTGATGGGAACTCCCTTCGACGACGTCGGCACCGCACACAGGCTAGGGATCCTTCGACTCCGCATGCCGATTCGCATCGCTCATCGACATGCTCCGCTCAGGATGACAGGGCGGAGGACGAGCGAATGACCTACGACTAACGACGACTTTCCCATGGCGACTAATTCCACCCCCGGCAAGAACTCCCGGCTCTACCTGCTCAGCGCCGTACTCGTGCTCTGGTGCGTCGCCATCTGCGGCCGCCTGGTTTTCCTGCAAATTTTCAGCTACGGCAAGTTCGTCAAGCAGGCCGGACATCAGCAGCAGCGCGCGATTCCTCTTGCCGCCAAGCGCGGGGTTATTTACGACCGCGCCGGCCACGAGTTGGCCATGTCGGTCCTGGTCGATTCCGCGTTCGCCGTGCCCACCGAAGTCAGAGATCTTCCCACAGCGGTTTCTCTTATCACGCGCATCACAGGCGATGACTACAACGTGGTGCTGGCGGACTGCCGAGCCCACAAAACTTTTTGCTGGGTGGCGCGCAAGGCCAACGACGAAACCATCGAACGCATTAATTCCCTGAAGCTGCAGGGAATTCACTTCCAGAAAGAGCCGAAGCGCTTTTATCCCGCGCGCGATCTGGCCGCGCAGGTGCTGGGCTCCGTCGGCATGGAAGATTCCGGCCAAAGCGGTATCGAGCACGAGTTCGACGATGAACTTCGCGGACGCCCAGGGAAGATGTTCATCTCGGTCGATGCGCGCAGGCAGTGGTTCGCTGACGTGGAGACTCAGCCCGACCCGGGCGACAACCTAGTCCTGACGATCGACAAAAATGTCCAGTACATCGCCGAAAAAGAACTGGATCAAGCGATTCACGATACGCGGGCCATCGCCGGCACGGTGATTGTCGAGAACCCGCACACCGGAGAAATCCTGGCACTGGCCAACCGTCCAACGTTCAATCCGAATCTGCGGAAGCAGATTACGCCGGGCGCGCTAACCAACCGCGCGGTGAGCTACGTCTACGAACCGGGATCGACGTTCAAACTGGTTACCATCTCGGCGGCGCTCGAAGAGAAGATCACGAATCCCGACGAAGTCTTCGACTGCCAGATGGGGGCCATCGTCTATAACGGAATGCGCATCCGCGACTCGAAGCCGCACGGATTGCTGCCGGTATGGGGCGTGCTCGCCGAGTCGAGCGACGTAGGCGCGATCAAGATTGCGCTGCGCCTGGGCGAGGACCGCTTCTACAAATACATCCGCGCCTTCGGTTTCGGGCAGCAGACGGGAATTGAATTGCCCGGCGAGACCCGCGGCCTGACCAAGCCGGTAAGCCGGTGGTCGAAAGTTTCGATCGCCGCGATCTCGATGGGCCAGGAGATCGGCATTTCGCCCCTCCAGTTAGCCGGACTCATCTCGACCTTCGCCAACGACGGCGTGTGGGTGGCGCCCCGCATTGTCACGGGAACCGTGCAACCACGGGGCACGCCGCAGACGGTCGCTTTTCATCCCGGCGCATCGCATCGCGTGATCTCTCCCTACACAGCCGCCGAGATGCGCTCGATGATGCAGAAAGTCGTGCTCGAGGGCACGGGTCGCAAGGCACTTCTCGAGGGCTATACGTCGGCGGGAAAGACCGGCACCGCGCAGAAAGTTGATCCGGCCACGGGGGCCTATTCCAAGACAAAATACATCGGATCGTTTGCCGGATTCGCGCCGGTGAACAATCCGCAGATCGTGGTCGCGGTGATCCTGGACTCGGCAGTCGGACTCCACCAGGGCGGCCAGATCTCGGCGCCAGTGTTCCGCCGCATTTCGCAGCAAGTGCTGGAGTATCTGCACGTGCCGCATGATCTGCCGCTGGCCCCGCAGCACCAGTTGCTGCTGGCGAAGACGAAAGACAAAGATCTGGAAGAAGGCACCCCGGATCATCCCGGCGAGCCGCTGGAGACCGCGGAAGTGAACAGCGATTCTTCCGAGGGGACGAAGGCGCCAACTGTGACGCGGGCGCCCCTTCGGCAAGCTCAGGGCGGGCTCTCGCCCGCGATTGCCGGAGCCGACGGAAACGTCGTGCAAGCGGCAATGCGCGAGCCGGTCTCGTCGAATGCGGTTGGGGGATCGAGCACCCAGGAAAATCCGTCGAAGACCCCAGACGCCGGAACGCCAGCGCAGGCAAAATTACCCTCCACCGGAACCGTGGTGCTGGACGTGGAGCAAGGCGGAATCGAAGTCCCGTTGTTCGTGGGCAAGACGGTACGGGGTTCCGTGGAAGCCGCCCAGGACATTGGCCTGGAACTGGAAGCCGTAGGCAGCGGCGTTGCCCGCCAGCAGACCCCCGTCGCCGGAACGCACGTGGCCGCAGGGGCGCGGGTGACGGTGCAGTTCGGGCGGTAGAGTCAAGATCTCAACCACAGAGGACATAGGGTGCACCGAGGAAGACGAATGAACTTCTCCGTGCCCCTCCGTGTCCTCTGCGGTAAAACTCTTCGGTTTGACCCGCAGAAAAACCGCGTGATACGGTAATCAGTCACACCTATCCCAGCAGGCCAGCCACTGCCCGCTGATTGAGGTCTAATTTGTCTTCTGCGGAGGCGACGCCCGCCGGCATCACAACCAACATCCAGAAAACTGCGCTGAACGCTGTCCATCGCCAGATGGGCGCGAAGATGGTGGAGTTCAACGGCTGGGACATGCCAGTCGAGTATCCCGCGTCGTTGGGCGGTGGCATTATCGCCGAGCACATGGCCGTGCGCACGGGCGTGGGCATTTTCGACGTCAGCCACATGGGCGACATTCGGTTGGCCGGACCCCAGGCTCTGGCCGCGGTCCAACACATTTCCATGAACGACGCTTCGCGGCTGGCTGTGGGCCAGGCGCAATATTCCGCGCTGCTGTATCCCGAAGGGACGTTCGTGGACGACGTGATCGTCCATCGTCTCGCCGAGGACGAATACCTTCTGGTGATCAATGCCGGGACGCGCGAAAAAGATTTCCACTGGGTGCGCGATAACACCCGCCAGTTCGACTGCGCTGTAGAAAATCTGTCAGACGACTTCACGCAGATTGCGATTCAAGGTCCGAAGGGCGTGAATCTGCTGCAGAAGTTGACCGATGTTGACCTGAGCGCGGTGAAGTTCTACTGGGTCACGCGAGGTAAGCTCTGCGGCCTCCCCAATATTCTGATGGGCCGCACCGGGTACACAGCGGAAGATGGCTTCGAGATTTATGTCCCCGCGGACGAAGCGACCAGCGCGCGCGTGTGGAATGAGGTGCTGGCTGCGGGCAAGGAGTTCGGGGTCGTGCCCTGCGGACTAGGGTCGCGCAACACGCTGCGTCTTGAAGGCAAGCTGCCACTCTACGGCCACGAAATTTCCGATACCATTAATGTCTGGGAAGCCGGGCTCGACCGGTTCTGCAAAATGGAGAAGTCGGAGTTTATCGGGCGCGCCGCTCTCGAGAAAGCGAAGGCCGCAGGCGTGAAGCGAACCTTGGTGGGCCTGGAGATGACGGAACGCGGCATCGCTCGCGATGGATACAAAGTGCAGGACGCCGGCGGCCGCGAAATCGGCTATGTCACAAGCGGATCTCCCGCGCCATTCTTGAAGAAGAATATTGCGCTGGCCTACGTGCCGCAGGAGTTGGCAGCGGTAGGCACGGCGGTGAAGGTGGAAATCCGAGGTCAGGGCGTAGGAGCGGTGGTCGTGCCGACGCCGTTTTATAAGCGGCAAAAGAAAACTGCGTAACCACAGAGGGCACAGAGGACTTCGCTAGAAGCTTAGGAGCTAGGAGCTAGAAGCTTGTATGGCCTATCCAACAGATCGCAAGTACACAAAAGAGCACGAATGGATTCAGGTGAACGGAACCTCCGGCACGGTTGGCATCACCGACTACGCGCAGCAGTCGCTGGGAGACATCGTCTTCGTCGAGACTCCGAAGGTCGGCGCCGAACTGACCGCAGGCAAGACGTTTGGCACGGTCGAGTCGGTGAAAGCTGTGTCGGACCTGTTTGCTCCCGCGTCCGGCACCGTGACCGAGGTCAACGGGGACCTGGCCACCTCGCCGGAGAGAGTAAATAAAGATGCGCATGGCTCGTGGATGGTGAAGCTCACGCTGAAGAATCCAAGCGAACTTGATCGCCTGCTCTCTGCCGCGGACTATGAGAAGTTTGTAGCGGAAGAGGCAGGACACTGAAAAACCTGACCTCAGCCGTCAGACCGCAGACCGCAGCCGAGCCTTACTCTGGTGTGACGCCCAAGCTCCGAGGTCTGACGCCGCCGACACTGAGTTTGAACGCTCCGAGGCTCCTCTTCATGAATTTTGCACTCGATTCAAACGAAGCGAGGGACGCCTCAATCCAAATGACCCCGAAGCACATCTAAACAATTTCTATGCGCTATTTACCTAAATCTCCCGCCGATCGCCAAGCCATGCTGAAGGCAATAGGCCTGCGCTCGGTCGATGATCTGTTTGCACCGATTCCGGCCGAGTATCGCCTGACGCGCGACCTCAACATCCCACGCCAAATGGCAGAGTCGGAAATTGTCGATTTTTTCCGCCAGCGTTCGCGCGAAAATGGCGAGGGCTACACCAGCTTTCTGGGTGCCGGCGCCTATTTCCATTACCGTCCGGTTATTATTGATTCGCTGATTTCGCGCGGCGAGTTTCTGACCGCGTACACGCCTTATCAAGCTGAAATTTCTCAGGGCACGCTGCAATCCATCTTCGAATTCCAGACCATGATCTGCGAGTTGACCGGCATGGAAGTGGCGAACGCTTCCATGTACGACGGCTCCACCGCGGCGGCTGAAGCCGTGATGATGGCGGTCCGTCTGACTGGCCGACGTTCGGTGGTGGTGGCACGCAGCCTGCATCCTGAGTACCGCGAAGTCCTGGCCACGTACGCGACGCATCAGGGCATGCCGCTATCGGTTACAGGTTTCTCAGACGATGGCCGGGTGAACCTGAAAGAACTCGAGAAGTCGATCACTCCGGAGACCGCGTGCGTGCTGGTCCAGTCGCCAAACTTTTTCGGCACGATTGAGGACGTCGAAGCAATTGCCGAGATCGCTCACAAACACGGGGCGATGCTCGTGGTCTCGATTGCGGAAGCTGTTTCCCTCGGAATCGTGGAACCTCCGCGCCAAGCCGACATCATCGCCATGGAGGCGCAGTCCTTCGGCGTTCCCCTCGGATTCGGTGGCCCGTACTGCGGCGTCATCGCCACGCGCGAGAAATATGTGCGGCAGATGCCCGGGCGATTGGTGGGACAGACCGTCGACAAGCAAGGGAAGCGCGGGTTCGTCCTGACGCTCGCGACCCGCGAACAGCACATCCGCCGCGAGAAGGCGACCTCGAATATCTGCACCAACCAGGCCCTGATCGCGCTGATGGTCAACATCTTTATGACGGTCTACGGCAAAGTCGGCCTGAAGGAATTAGCTAAACAGAATCTGGCGAAGACGGCCTACGCGGCCACCCAGTTCGCGAAGCAGGGCAACGTTCTGTTCGGCGGTGCGCCCAGGTTCAACGAATTCGTGGTGCAGACCAATGAAGATCCATACGCAATTAATAGCCGCTTGTTAGGACATAAGATGGTCGGCGGTTTACCGCTGAAGAAGTTTTATCCTGAACTGGGGAACGCCGCCTTGTGGTGCTGTACGGAATTGACCACGCGCAGCGCGATTGACACCGCCGTGGGATTGGTCTCCGAGAGCGAGCGTTCGATGCGGTCTTCCAAAGAAGAAGTGGAAGAGGTGGCGCGATGAAGGGCAGTCGCTCTCAGGGAGGATCGCGGTATGTCTCCTCGTGATGCCTGCGCCGACTGCCACGGCGACGGGAAGTGCGCTGCATGTTTTGGGACTGGTACTAACATGCACCTCAATGAGAACGAACCGAAATGCCGGAATTGCGGGGGGACCGGCACTTGTCCGATGTGCCAGGGAAGTGGACGAGCGTTGGTGCGTTCGCCCGAAATTCTCGATCTAGGACTTGATAACTTATGAAGCACATGACCCGCAAAGCGACCCGCCACGTCAATCAGAACGAGGGCTTGATCTTCGAGAAGTCGTCGGCGGGGAAGGCCGCCTGGAAGTTGCCGCCACTGGACGTGCCAGAAGTGGATACTGCCAAGCTTCTGGGCACGGCAGAAAGAAAAGATCTCGGCAACATGCCCGAAGTGAGCGAGATTGAAATCATCCGCCATTTCACGCGGCTTTCCACCTGGAACTACGCGATTGACCTCGGCATGTATCCCCTGGGCTCTTGCACTATGAAATACAACCCGCGGGTGAACGAAGCGGTGGCGCGGGTGGAGGGAATTGCGAACGGGCATCCCTACCAACCTGAGAAGATTTCTCAGGGCGCACTGTACATCATCAAGACTCTGAGCGAGCAACTGATTGAAATCACCGGCATGGATGCGATCACTCTGCAACCCGCCGCCGGCGCCCATGGCGAGATGACTGGCCTGCTGATGGTTCGCGCCTATCACCAGTCCAAAGGCAATGCGCGAAAGAAAATCCTGATTCCGGATTCCGCGCACGGAACGAATCCTGCTACAGCCGCGATGGTGAACTATGCCGTCGAGAATCTGAAGTCGGACTCGCGTGGCATGGTCGACATCGCGGCGCTGGCCGCCCAGATGAACGAAGATGTCGCGGCGCTCATGCTGACCAATCCCAACACACTGGGAGTCTTCGAGCAGGACATCCACAAGATTGCCGACATTTTGCATGCCAAAGGCGGTCTGCTCTACATGGACGGCGCCAACATGAATGCGTTGGTCGGCAAGGTGCGCCCTGGCGACTTCGGCGTCGACGTCATGCACCTCAATCTGCACAAGACTTTTTCAACCCCGCACGGCGGTGGCGGTCCCGGGTCTGGTCCGGTGGCCATCAAGAAGGGCCTTGAACCTTTCTTGCCGACGCCAGTGGTGATGACTCTATCTGACGGTACCTTGGCTTTCGACTACAACCGTCCGCAGTCCGTGGGGCGCGTGCGCGCTTTCTATGGCAACTTTGGAATGTTTGTGCGCGCGCTGGCTTACATTCAGGCGAACGGACCCGATGGCCTGCGGCAAACCACCGAAGATGCAGTGCTCAACGCCAACTACATCCGCAAAGGCCTCGAAGGCACCTACGATCTGCCCTATTCCACGCCCACAATGCACGAGGTAGTTTTCAGCGACAAGCTACAATTAAAAAAAGGCGTGCGCACCATGGACATCGCCAAGCGTCTGATCGATTACGGATTCCATCCTTACACGACAGCGTTTCCTCTGATCGTTCCGGGAGCGCTCATGATCGAGCCCACTGAGAGCGAGTCGAAAGAAGAGATGGACCTGTTTATCGAGGCGATGAAGTCGATCGCGGAAGAAGTCGAAGAAGATCCGCAAACGGTGCTCGATGCCCCGCACTCCACCCGGGTTTCGCGGCTGGACGAGACCGCCGCGGCCAGGAAGCCCGTCTTGCGTTGGAAGCCCGCTAGTTAGCCCGCTGTGCCTTGCCTGCCGTGTTCCTTTCCCGGCATCCCTTTGTGCCCCGGCACATCCCCGAGGCGCTCGACCTACCAGCAAGCGCTGAGAATCTTTCCTCATCTTTCCGGCACGCAACTAGCCGCCGATGCGCTCCGGCAACAAAAAGCGGTAATACGGAACCTGCCCCGCAATGCTGTTGTGCGGTTCCTAGCTTTTTCTTGAAGTTACCGCGAAAAACGCGGCGGCTTCCTGTTCCACGTTCTTACTGCCACAATGCGGGCACTTGGGATTTTCCTTGTCGTGTTCGTTCAGGGTCAGAACGGTTTCGAAAGGCTTATGACAATCGAGGCAAACATAATCATAAACGGGCATGGGGGACCTCCCGTGGGCGTGTTGCTGGGAGAATTGTAACGCCGTAGGGGAGTTGTTGATTGCTGATTTTTGATGGTTGATTGAAAACCACCGTGCACGAGACTCAATCCTAAAATTGACCGGTTCCAAGCGACCATCTGAAAAACAACAATCAACAATTTATCCCTTACGTCATTTCGCGCTGATGTCCGCCGACGCGCGGGTGCTCTCCCAGTCGATCCGCAGAGTGCAGCCGCTGCCCGCCTTGACGTAGGCGATGGTGAAGTTCTCCACCGGCGCGGGCAGCTTCGAGACCTTCATGTCCACGCGCGCCAGTTCGTCGCTCTCATACTTGTACGGGATTCCCCATTCCCCGGTCTTCTTATTGATGATGAGGGTCCACGTGTCAGCGGTGGGGAGGGTGAAGATCGTGTAGCTGCCGGCGGGCACCGTCTTGCCGCCAACGACTACATCGCTGCTGGGGACGAAGGTGGTCGCGTCGTTCGCGCCGGTGCGCCAGACTTGGCCGAACGGTACGAGGTCGCCATAAATCTTGCGTCCCTTCATGCGCGGGCTGGAATAGTCCGTCTTGATGGTTTTGCCTCCGCCGAGATCGCACGACGCGGAAGCGGCCGGACTGGGTTTGCCCTGACAGGCAGCGAAGATGCTGAGGGTGAAAATCATGCCAATGACAAAGGCAATTCGTTTCTGCATGGTCTCTCCTTTAAGTAACTGATCGTACTAATAGCTTTTGACGTGTGAGTAGGGTTTATGTCAGCGGCCTCATTATGCCCCACGCACGGGCACGGTTACAATCGTACGATGCCCGTATTCGACGAGAAGCAGGAAGAACTGGAACACTACGAGACCATGATGGGCGTGCCCCGCGGCCGTCTAGCTGTCACCATGGACACGATCACCGACGCCATGGCTTTGGTCGGCCAGCACGGCGTTTATTGCCAGAGTCAACGTTGGCCCGGTAAACCCGTCATGGATATCCAAATCATCATGAAGAGCCTGAACGACGCGAAAGAACTGATCCAGAGCGTGATGGAAGAATTAAAAAATAAATCCTGACGCCGTGGCGAAATGGTTTGCGTTAAGGTTTCACTGTGATCATCACCACGCCATGCGATGCCACCGCCGCCGAGAATTTGCCAGTAAGTATTCCCAGATTCTTGTGCTGCCACAAGTCGCGTACGGAAGCGCTGATGGCGTTGGGATAACCGAGATCCTCCCAGCTCGCGGAGATTTGCTGTTCGGAACCGCCGCGATTCAGCAGCAGCACCGCCCGGCTCCCATCCTTTAGCTGCTTCGCCCAAACTTCCAGGTCGCCATTCTTGGCGACGCGTTCGCCCTGTCGTCCCATCGCGTCCTGATCCACTGCAATTACTTCTTTGTTGGTGAGAATGTCATGAATTCCCGGTTGCATGGCGCGCAAGTCATTCCCCGCGATCAGCGGTGCAGACAGGATTGCCCACAAACTGAAATGCGAGCGGTATTCCACGTCCGTCATTCCGCCGTTGCCCACTTCGAGCATGTCAGGATCGTTCCAGTGGCCTGGCCCCGCATACGACTGCAGTTCCGCTTCCTGATCGAGAATCGCCAGCACTCCGTTTGAACAGCAACTGCCGTCCGGCCACTTTTCATGGCCTCCCCACCGGTCGCTGATGTCGCCCGTAGTCCGCCACAGGTTCCCGCCGACTTCTTTGCCCCACAGCCACGGCTTGGCCGTGCCCCACTCGCAAATGCTCAGCACAATGGGACGCCCAGACGCGTCGAGAGCTTTGCGGATGTTAGCGTAGGACGCCTTCGCATCCTGCGTGGTCGTGTTGCACCAGTCGTACTTCAAGTAGTCGACGCCCCAGGCTGCGTATTGAATGGCGTCCTGATACTCATGCCCGAGGCCGCCCGGACGCCCTGCGCAAGTCTTCGACCCTGCGTCTGAATAGACCCCGAACTTCAGGCCGAGCGAATGGATATAATCGCCGACCGGTTTCATGCCATGCGGAAAGTGCTGCGGGTCGACGACGATGTTGCCGCTCGCGTCGCGGCTCACCTGCCAGCAGTCGTCAATGTTGACGTACACGTATCCCGCGTCCTTCATGCCCGACTTCACTACTGCGTCGGCCATGCCCTTGATCAGATCCTCGCTGACATTGCAGGCGAACTTGTTCCACGAGTTCCAACCCATGGGGGGCGTTAGCGCCAGATTCGCTGATGGAGAACTGCTTTCTTGCGCGACAACACCAGTAACGAAAAGCAGAACGCACAAGTAGATGCTAAAGCGGGGCAGTCTGATTTTCATGCAGACGTTTTACCAGAAGCGCCCGCAGATTGGTATCAATAGTTAAGGACGAGGGCAGCATCTCGTGCCGATCCAGTTACAATTCCAGTTACAATCCCGGGTTGGTTATCTCGCTGCTGCTGGTTGCACCCGACGGAGGATTTTCATGCGCAATCTTTGCACTTTCAGTCTTCGTACTTTGCCGATGGTCGCACTCTTGACTTGCATTCTTGCCGTGATCGGCAGCCCCGCTTGGGCGCAAGGCGCCACAGAGTCCGTCGGAATCTTCGAGGGTCACAGCGATGTGGGCACAGTGTTGCACGCAGGCTCCGTCGACTATGACGCTTCGAAGCGAACCTACACCATCAGCGGCAGTGGCGAAAACATGTGGTTCGCAGCGGACGCTTTTCAGTTCGCGTGGAAGAAAATTTCAGGGGACGTGACCTTGACGGCCGACGCTTCTTTCTTGACCACCAGTGGCAATGAGCACAAGAAAGCGGTGTTGATGCTGCGGCAAAGCTTGGAGGCGGATTCTGTCTATGCCGACGTGGCCCTGCACGCCAGCGGACTGACCTCGCTGCAATTTCGCGATGAGAAGGGCGTGGTCACGCGCGAGATTCAATCCAACATCTCAGCCCCGAAACGCCTGCGCATCGCCAAGCGCGGCGATTACGTCTACATGTCCCTGGCGACGGACGGCGAACCCAAAGTGGCCGGCGGCTGGCTCCGCATTCCACTGCAGGGGACATTCTATGTCGGTCTGGGCGTGTGTTCCCACGACAAGGACGTAGTCGAAAAAGCCGTGTTTTCCAACGTCGAGTTAACGCAACCTGCAACCGTCGCGGCCGGCCAGCCGACTCTCTACAGCACGCTTGAAAACGTCGCGATCGACTCTGCCGACCGCCGCGTCATCTATCTCGCCTCAGGTCGCTTCGAAGCCCCCAACTGGACGCATGACGGCAGCGCATTTCTCTTCAATCGCGACGGCCACATTGAGCGCCTGGCGGTCGGCAGCGACAAGCCCGCGACGATTGATACCGGTCTCGCGACTCGCTGCAACAACGATCACGGAATTTCGCCAGACGCCACGCAGATTGCCATCAGCGACAATTCGCAGGGCGACCACAATTCGCTGGTCTATATCGTGCCCATCGCCGGCGGCGCGCCTCGCCGCATTACGCAGAAATCTCCGTCCTACTGGCATGGCTGGTCGCCCGATGGTAAGACGCTGGCATTTGTCGGCCAGCGCAACGACGACTTCGATATCTACGCGATCTCGGCAGCGGGGGGCGAAGAAACCCGGCTGACCACTGCCAAAGGCCTGGATGACGGCCCCGAATACTCACCGGATGGAAAGTACATCTACTTCAACTCCGAGCGCACCGGCCACATGCAGATCTGGCGCATGAAGCCCGCTGGCAGCGAGCAGGAACAAGTGTTCTCCGACGATCTCAACAACTGGTTCCCGCACATTTCGCCCGATGGCCAGTGGATGGTGTTCCTCAGCTACGGAGCAGACGTGACGGGCCATCCTGAAAATAAGGACGTGACGCTGCGCCTGATGGCCCTCGCGGATAAGAAGATCACGGTATTGGCCAAACTGTTCGGCGGGCAGGGCACAATCAACGTTCCGTCGTGGTCGCCCGACAGCAAGCAAGTTGCATTCGTGAGTTACCTGCTCGTGCCACAAGAGAGCGCGGGGACTGGCAGATAGCTATGAAATAAGCCTGGAAGAATAGATCGCCTTTCGGCTTAGTGGATGTGAAGGCCACGTTGGCGGCGACTTTGTTTAGGGTCGTTCTGCATCCCGGCGCTTCCCGTCGTGGAAGGATCCCCCGCGCTTCTTGCTGACAAGAGTCGGGCACACGGCAGTACAATCTCAACAAGTTCTTACCACTCGAGAGACCTCAACTTCAGTCTGAAAACTAAGGAGGCCTGCCGTGGGTCTACTCATTCCGTGTTCACTCATCCTCGTCGCAGCTTTCTGTCGACTGTCTCCGGCTCAAGACGTGCTGGAATACATATCAACAAATATGCCCAACTCGGCGCTGATAGTTCCTGCATGGCAGACTCACATGCCCACCAAGCAAGGTAATGTGCCGCGCCTGAACCCCCAGGAGGAACAAATAGACCCCAAGGCTCAGGCGAAAATCAAGCAGGACCCAGCCCAGCTACAGCGCGAGGCTCGGGAACTCCTGGAGCTTTCGCAGTCCTTGCAGCTTGATATCGAATCGGTGAACCGGGGGCTGCACCCCAAAGACACGATTGAGAAGCTGAAGCGCATCCAGAAGCTGGCAAAGCATTTGCGCGGAGAAATTGCACCGTGAGTGTGTGGTTTGTCGAACCTCGCCATGGCACAGCTGACTCTGTATCTGATGGGTGAGACGAGTTCACCGACCAACTCGTTCGTCGAAGAACCTCGCCATCAGTTCCAGCGCCTCTTTCGTTTCCGGCAACTGAAAGTGATACCAGAAGGCATGCGGCAGTGCCTCGAAGACGACCAGGTGCGCATCAACTCCCGCCCGCAGCAGCGCGCGATGAAATATCGTAGTGTCGCTCAACAGAATGTCCCGTGTGCTGGTGACGAGCAGGCTGGGCGGTAGGCCGTGCAGATCGGAGAAAAGCGGCGACAGCACCGGATCTTTCCGATCCGTCTTGCCCACATATTGATCGTCGGGCAGATGATTGGGATCGATCGGCTGCATGTCGCCCGAAAGGCCATTCAGAGTAAACAACTGCCGGGAATCTCCCACGCGGCTGAAGTCGCCGAGGCCGGAGAAAATACCGAGCGCCGCGGGAAGCGGCACTCCCAGCTGCTTGAGCCGGACTACAACTTCGGCAGTCAAGATCGCCCCCGCCGATGTTCCGAAGATTCCAATGCCGCCCGGTTTGTACGTCTTCAGAAGTTCCTTGTAGACTGCGACCACATCGTCCACCGCGGCAGGGAAAGGATTCTCCGGCGCGAGACGGTAATAGACGGACACAACTTTCGTCTTGGCCAGATTCGCGATCGGAATGCCTTCAATCAAAGAGCCCGAGTCTGAATTGAATCCGCCACCGTGCAGGTTGATCAGCACGCGGTTGCGATTCGCCTCGGGAATCGTGAGCGGTGTGATGATGTCCGTGCGAACGCCCGCAGTAGTCGTTTCCTCGACATTCGCAGGATAGTATTTGCGCGCTTCCCCGGAGCCAAACTTCCGCCATTCATCCGTACTCGCGCGCCGCTCCGCCAGCGTCTGTGATCCGCCTTTGTTCTGCGTAAGAGATGTCAGCCAGTGCTGTGCCTCGGGACTGATAGTCGAAGGCATCGGCACCACCCGCGTGATGTGGGCGGTACCGTCAGGGTCGAAAGTCGCCGAGTCCTGCTGCGGGGCTGCGTTCGATTGCGCGGCCAGTGCCGGAGCTATCGCGATTGCGGCAATGAAATAAAACACTCTGGTTTTCATGGGGACATTTGTACCAGAGGGACGGGGCAGAGGCGAAAACTAAACCCAGAGGGCACGCACAGAGGATTCTCAGTCGCTCTGTGAAACTCTGTGTCCTCTGTAGTTCAGATTCTTACGCCAGCGTAAACTTCCCCCGCTCGATCATCTTCTGCGCGATCTGCTGCCGCAATTCGATGGTGTTGAACGGTTCGTACTTCCCCAGCCGACGCAGGATCGCCAACTGGGTACGCAGCATATCGCCGTCGGCAACCGCCGCAATCACCTTCCGGGCCGCGGACTCGACTTTCTCCATCGCCTGCGACAGATAGACCCGCGTCATCGCAATCGGCAAAGCCGCGCCCGCCTCGCCTTTCATCTGCGCAATTTTCTGCGCCCGTAATACGGCCGACTCCATGGCGTAAGTCTCGATCGTCATGTCCGCGATCGCGCCCATGATCTCCTGCTGATCCTGAATGGCCTGCATGTATTTCTGCGTGGCCGCGCCGGCCGCAAACAATCCCAGTTTCTTGGCTTGCGCCACCAATCTACGTTCTTCGGCCAACGCGCCGTCGAGTTCGTCGGCCATCGACGGACCCGAGAGCACTTCATCCATCAACTTCTTAATCGCCGGCATCAGCGGCAACTGCCCCGTCATCGCTCGCTTCAGCAGGAAGCCGGTGATGATCAGCCGATTAATTTCGTTGGTTCCTTCGAAAATGCGATTGATGCGGGCATCGCGATACGCCCGCTCGGCGGGATACTCCTCGACGAACCCGTAGCCCGCGTAAATCTGTACCGTCTCGTCGACAACGTAGTCGATCATCTCCGAGCCCCACACCTTGATGATCGAGCACTCGACGGCGTATTCTTCGATGGCTTTAAGGGTCTGCTTGCCGGCGTCGGCAGCCGATTTGTCGACCTCGCCGAGAGCAACGTCCATCATCCCGACGGTGCGATAAACCAGCGATTCGCCAACATAGAGCAGCGTTGCCATATTGGCGATCTTTTCCCGCACCAGCCCGAAGTCCGCTATGACCTTATTGAACGCCTTGCGCTGCTTGGCGTAGCCAATGGCGTTCTCCAGCGAGACGCGGCCTCCGCCCACGCACATCGCACCCAGCTTGAAGCGGCCCACGTTCAAAATGTTGAAGGCGATCACGTGCCCCTTGCCGATCTCGCCCAGCAGGTTTTCCGCCGGCACTTTGCAGTCGTTGAGAATGATGGGGCACGTGGACGACCCGCGAATGCCCATCTTATGTTCTTCGGCGCCGACGGAGAAACCGGGAAAATTCCTTTCGACCAGGAATGCGCTGAACTTTTCTCCGTTGATTTTGGCGAAGACCGTGAACAGGTCGGCGAAGCCGGCGTTGGTGATCCACATTTTTTCGCCGTTGAGGATGTAGTGTTTGCCGTCGGACGAAAGCTCGGCGCGAGCGCGGCAGTTGAGTGCGTCGGAGCCAGACGAGGCTTCCGACAAGGCATACGCACCCACAATCTCGCCGGAAGCCAATCGCGGCAGGTATTTATTCTTCTGTGCTTCGGTGCCGAAGTACACAATGGGCAACATGCCAATGCCGCTGTGCGCGCCCCAGGTCGTGGCGAAGCCCGCATATTTCGCGATGTGATCGGCAATGACTGCGGCGGTCACCTTATCCATTTCGAGGCCACCGTAGGCTTCGGGGATCTCGACCCCGCTCAGACCGAGTTCCCCGGCCTTTTTCAGAAGGTCTCGAGAAACCGAGAAATCCTTGTGCTCAATCTTTTCGATGTTGGGCACGATTTCATTCATGGCAAACTCTTCCGCCGTCTGCCCGATAAGCTGGTGTTGCTCGCTGAAATCTTCAGGCGTAAAAACTTCTTCGGGCTGTCTGGATTCCAGCAGAAAGCTGCCGCCGGAAATCTTATTCTTCGGAACTGCCGTGGTCGTTGCCATGTCGATCCCTCGATAAAGAAACCGCCGAGCCCATGAAGGACGCGGCGGACTGAACACCACAATTCTAATGCGGAAGTGCAGAGGAAAGATATACGAGGATCCCCGTGTTTATGGGGGTTTTGTGCCGCAGTTTTGGCACTTTCGAATCTTGCTTTCCAAACTGCTGCTATCTGCCCGCCCTCTACGGATACTCCCAGTCCATCTCCAACCGATCAAACAGCAGGCCCGCCGAATAACTCCAGATCCCGCCGCCAAATGGATAGGCGATCATCGAGCGCCGCTGACACCGGTTGTACCGGTCCTGCCACGATCGATAGAGGCTGCTTTCACTCTGCGCCGAGCTGCTCAAGTCCGAGCATTGCCGGCTCGGTCCCGTGTAGCAGGCGCTTTGCTGCGCCGCCTCAGCGGCATGCATTCGCTGAGCCTGCCGATCCATGGCCAGGCGCAGGCTACTGCAGTCATCCAGAAAACGGGTCTGCAACAGGCAAGCGCCGCCATTCCAAATCTCCCCTTGTGAGCAGAAATTGTGCCTGTGGTTCGGGACTGGTATTCCCACACATCCGCCGCGGACCCCGACCTGTCCTGTGGGACAGACAGGGCAGGGGCCTTTGAAACAAATCCTGCGCCGCAAGTCAGCTACCGGCTTGGGCTTCGACTCAGGTTTCCGGAAGGGATGACGCAAGAATGAGAAGAAGCTCTTCTTGCCAGACGCTTCAGACTTGGTTCGTACCCCCGCATTCGGCTCACGGATCGAGTGCAAAGTATTCGAGGGAGACTTATGCATATCGGAGCGGAAAGAGGTCGTCCCCGAGCTCGAAGCGCGCACACTCGAGCCGTGCGAAACCGATCCGCCACGCGAAACCGAACCACCGGAACTGTGACTGCTCGCGGAAGAACCGGATCCTCCGGAGTAGCTGCTGTGAGAGCCACCTCCGCTCGATCCGCCAGAAGAGCTGCTGTGGGATCCGCCGCCGCTGGAGCCGCCCGAGCCGCCGGAACTTCCGCCGCCGCCCGAGGAATGTTGTGCGAATGCTGCCGATGAGCAGACGAGAACTGCCACTAAACAAAGGCTGGAGAGCCGCATAAAGCACCTCTTACCAACCAGACCAGGGCTGAGGATGCCCTGTTTTCTTTGGACTGTTAGTCCAATAAAAGCGTACCTCTGAACCGTGTCAAAGAGCGTTGCAATTGGGTAAAGAAATGTTACGCAAAAGTGCTCAGCGTCGCAACAAAACAGGCCCTTCCACAGTGGTTTTCACACGATACCGGGATGCTGGTTGGCAGGTCGAATAGCCCGCCGGATGCGTAGATTCCGAGTCCTTGGAATCGCGCGCTACAACATAGCTGCGCATCGTATAGCAGGTCGTATCCGCATCCAGTGGCACGACCCAGGGCGAGATCACTGGTCCTTGATTCAAACGGAATTGGTCAACACGAACGTGGTCCGCCGAATCGGAGTTCAAGTCCGAAGGCGGATTTGGAATGATCTTCCAAGGCTCCGAAGGCGTGGCCGCTGCATTTCTGTTCGCCCCAGAAACAGAAGCGCCGTTGGCCGGGATCTGGGCTGTGCTCATTTCTTGATCTTGAGAGAAAGCAGGCAGAGAGCAAATCAGCAGCGCGGCGAGCAGAAGGCGAGCGAGAGTCATAGGAACCTCCTGAGGCGAATTATAACAACGTTGTCAGTTTAGGTTTTCGAAAATTCCGGCGGCTCCCATGCCTCCGCCCACGCACATCGTCACCATGCCATAGCGAGCATTGCGCCGCTTCAGTTCGCGGATTATGGTCGCCGTCAGCTTGGCTCCCGTGCATCCGAGGGGATGTCCCAACGCAATTGCGCCTCCGTTCGGATTCACTTTCTCCGGGTCCAGTCCCGCTTCCTTGATCACCGCCAGCGACTGCGCCGCGAAGGCCTCGTTCAACTCGATCACATCAATGTCAGAGAGCTTCAGCCCCGCCATCTTCAGCGCTTTCGGAATTGCGAACACCGGGCCGAGTCCCATTTCTTCCGGCTTGTATCCCGCGGTCGCGAACGACACATACCGAGCCAGCGGCCTGATGCCCAGGGCCTTCGCCCGCTCGGCGGACATCACGACGGCGACTGCAGCGCCATCCGACATCTGCGACGAGTTCCCGGCAGTCACCGTGCCTTTCATGTGAAACGCAGGCTTGAGCGCGAGCAGCGCTTCGAGCGAAGTGTCACCGCGCGGCCCTTCGTCTACTTTGAATACAATCTCCTGACGCTTCGGCTTGGAGCCATTCGGCGTGCTGAAACTCACCGGTACGGGCACAACTTCTTCGTCGAACCTTCCCGCTTGAATCGCCGCCAGCGCCTTGTGATGGCTACGCAGCGAGAACTCATCCGCCGCTTCGCGCGTGATGCCCACGCGCTGCGCGACCCGCTCGGCCGTGAGTCCCATGGAAAGGTACGCGTCCGGATAGTGATCGACGAGCCATGGATTGGGAGAGATCTTATGACCGCCCATCGGAATCATCGACATGGATTCCGTTCCGCCGGCGACGATCACTTCCGCGCCGCCACTCATGATGCGTTCAGCCGCCATGGCAATCGCCTGCAGTCCCGAGGAACAGAACCGGTTGATGGTGAGCGCCGAGACTTCTACGGGCAATCCCGCGCGCAGGGAGGCTATGCGGGCCACGTTCATGCCTTGCTCGGCCTCGGGCATGGCGCAGCCCAGGATGACGTCTTCGATTTCCTTGGCATCGAGTTGCGGCACGCGTTCCAGCGCGCCCTTGATCGCGATTGCGGCCAGTTCATCGGGACGAGTGGCGCGGAGCGTGCCCTTGTAGGCGCGTCCCACGGGCGTACGCACAGAAGAAGCGATGATGACTTCACGCATAATATTTCTCCGTTCTCGGCAGGCTATCGATTAGATGCCCACGGTTCTGCGCCGGCTTCAAGCGCACGACCATCACTTCGCCGGCGCGTAAAAGTAATAATCGGCGGTGTAATCGCTCTTGGTTTCCGCGTCTTTGTGCGACTCATCGCAAGCGTCGTTGCCGGGTTTGCCGCCGTGCGTATGTACGCGTTGAATCGTCGTCACGTTGGTCAACACACCACTCTTGCCCGCATGGCTCTCGACATTTACCAGCAGCCAGGGAATCGAGTCTGCGTCCAGCGAGTCGACATGTCCCACCGCTTTACCAGTGACTTCGCTGCCATCTTTCAGTTTCCAGGTTGGACCGGCGGAGTGCTGCCCAATCACTTTATCCTTTCGATCCTTCAACTCCGCGTCGGGACCTTTGAGCGTCCAACTGAACTTGCCGTCCGCGCCAGCCTGGCAGGTGTAGATCTGCGATCCCTTGGCGCGCACGAACAGCACAGGCTCCAATCCTGCAGGGACGGCGATCGCATCTGGGACGTCGGGAGCAGATTCCTTTGCGGGAGCGTCTTTTTGTTGGTTGGATTGGGCGTTGGCGAGTGGGGTTGAAGAAATGAGGACGGTCAGACCGATGACCGCAGCAGCAGCTAGCAGAGGTCTTCGCATGAGGCGATTGTAGCGCAAGAGAAATGCGGGGAGCGGCACGGAGATTGCGGGGGAATCAAAGTCCCCATCCTAATCTCGCCAAAGTGCGGCGAGATTAGGATGGGGCACTCTCTCAGTTCCTCAGTGTTTTTCCCGTTTTCAGCGTGAACTGAATTCTCTCCTGCGTTTTCTTTTCGCCGCAGAGGGATTTGAAGCCCTCGCGCTCCAGGTCAAGGATGTACTGCTCGCTCACCGGGGTGCCCGGAGTTACATTGCCTCCGCAGAGCACTTCGGCAATCTTTCCGCCCAGTTTTACTTCGTAGTCGGTGATGAAGTCGCCCTGCCGCATCATGTAAACGCCCATCTTCATCGCGGCCAGAAGATTCTCTCCCGGCGCGGGAATGTCGGTGCGCGGCACCGGCGGCTCGTATCCCGCGCGCACCAGTTCGAGCGCGCGCGCCTTGGCATCGGAGAGCACGCGCTCGCGGTTCATGGTGATGCGGTCGGAATCGGAGAGGAAGCCGAGAGCGCGGGCTTCGTGCGCCGACGTGGCGACCTTGGCGGTGGCGATGGCCTCAAAAGCTTTCTTCATCGCTTCCATCATTTCGACGGAGCCGGCGAGAGCTTCGCCCGAAACTTTTCCGCGTGATGCGGCCGCGCTGTTCACGGCACGCAGGAGCATCTCCTTGCAGCCTCCGCCGCCCGGCAGCAAGCCCACTCCGACTTCGACCAGCCCGGTATACAGTTCGGCATGCGGTTGGCGTGCCGCGGCGTGCAAAGAAATTTCCGTGCCGCCACCCAGGCACAACCCGAACGGCGCGGACACCACAGGCTTCGGCGAGAACTTGATGGCCTGCGTCATCCCCTGGAACTGGCGGATGGCAAGGTCAACGTCATCCCACTCCTCTTCCTGCACGCTCATGAGCAGCAGCATCAGGTTGGCGCCGACGGAAAAATTCGTCGCGTCGTTGGTGACGACGAACGCGTCGAATCCGTCCCCCGGACCGCCGGGCTTCAGGGATTGCGTAATCAGGCTAATAATGTCGGCTCCCAGCGAGTTCATCTTGCTGTGGAACTCGATGCAGGCCACGCCGTCGCCCAGATCCACCAGCGATGCTCCGGAGTTCTTCTTGACCACGCCGTTGGATTTCTTCGCGACCGTGACCGACCATACTCCAGCCGGGACTTGAACCGATTCCCAGCTTTCCGTTCCCAGTTCCCAGTACTTGCGTCCCGCGGGCGATTTTGGGTCATCGATGTACCAGGACTTTTGTCCCGAGGCCAGCAGCCTCTCGACATTGGCTGGCACCGGCTTGCCTTCCTTCTTCATGCGAGCCACCGTGGCTTCGACGCCGGCGGCGTCCCACAGTTCGAAGGGGCCGAGTTCCCAGTTAAAGCCGAGACGCATGGCGCGATCGATTTCAACGATGGAATCGGAAATTTCAGGCACGCGGTTGGCGGAGTACGTCCAAAGATCGGAGAGTGCCGACCAGAGAAATACTCCTGCCTTGTCGCCCTTCTGCGGACCACTGCCATCGAGGCCTAGCAGGGTGCGCAGACGTGTGCCGGTGTCCTCGATGGATTTCGCCATGTCGAGCGCGGGAAACTTCGGCTTCTGGCGCGGATGGTATTCGAGCGTCTTCCAATCAAGGGCGAGGCGTTCGTCTTCCTTGCCTTCACTGCTCTTAGCTTTCTTGTAGAAGCCGCCTTTGGTTTTGTCACCCAGCCATTTGCGCTCCAGCATCTTGCCGAAGAATTCAGGCAATCGCAGGTCGCTGCGCTCGTCGTGGACGTTGGTGGTCATGTTGCCGACCACGTGGCCGAGGATGTCGAGACCGACCAGATCGATGGTGCGGAAGGTGGCGGACTTGGGCCATCCCACGGCTTGTCCGGTGAGGGCGTCCACTTCTTCGATGGTGAGGCCCATTTCCTGCATCAGGCGGATGACGTTCAACACCGAGAACGTGCCGATGCGGTTGCCGATAAAGTTGGGCGTGTCTTTGGCGATGACGACGCCCTTGCCAAGACGCACGTCGCAGAAGTGAGCGATGGCGTCGATGGCGGCGCGGTCCGCCTCGGGGGTAGGGATGATTTCCAACAGCCGCATGTATCGCGGCGGATTAAAGAAATGCGTGCCAAACCAGGCCCAGCGGAAGTCGTCGGAGAATCCTTCGGCGATCTTGCCCACGGGCAGGCCGCTGGTATTAGTGGTGACGATCGTCCCGGGCTTGCGGACGGCTTCCACTTTCTTCAGCAAGGCCCGCTTGATGTCGAGGTTCTCGACCACGGCTTCGATGATCCAGTCGACGTCGGCGAGTTTCTTGATGTCGTCTTCGAAATTGCCCACCGTGACCAATCGGGCAAGCGACGTCTCCATGAACGCGGCTGGCTTGGATTTTTTTGCGGCGTCGAGTCCGGCGGCGGCGAATTTGTTTCGCGCGGGGCCGTCGGCGTCAGGAGGAACGATATCGAACAGATAACTGGGGACACCGGCATTGGCAAAATGCGCGGCGATGCGGGCGCCCATGGTTCCGGCGCCGAGGATGGCGACTTTATTGATGCGCTTCATAATCAGGCCTCGAGATGAATACATTCGAACCACGCAGGACACGGAGAAAATGGTGGATTTGTAATGGGGGAAGATGGCATCGGGCTCGTCCCGGCGGGGACTTGTGAACCTGCAATGGTAATCGCTCGGAGGACAATTTATCCAGAGCCCCTTTCACAGCTCCGCGTGGGCCCCGACATATTCCAGCGCCTGGCGCGTCATTTGCTTCTCGCCCCCATAGGCCAATAGCTGGGGCGCGTTTTCCAGGGGTACCCACTTCGCGCGCCCGACTTCGATGCGCATCTCGGCGGCGATACTATCGATCTGTCCCGATTCATAGCGCAGCAAGTAGAAGCTGACGATCTTGAACACGCGCTCGCCATCGCCCCAGGAGCGCACGTACACATATTTGATGTCCCCAAGTTTAGTGATCGGAACCGCGGTGATTCCCGTTTCCTCGCGAACTTCGCGCAGGGCCGCATCGAGCGCTTTCTCGCCGGGATCAAGCAAGCCTTTGGGCAGGCACAAAACCGCCTTCGATTTCGAGCGAACTGCTCGTTGGCTGGGGGTGGAAACAGCAGCTGTCGCCGCGGGCAACTCAATGGCGGCTACCCACCAGACCCCGTCTTCCTTCCGGATGACAACGCCACCGGCTGAAATCTCGCGCATCATACTGTCCGCAACTTAGCAGGTCTACAGGAATTTCGTCACACGCATGCGGGTTCCACGGTAACAGTTACCGTGCGCGGCGCCCTCCCCAAAGTAATAGAATGTGGCACCGTTGTGCCCTTACAGCCCTCTGCGCAATTGTGGCATCATAGATGCTAGGTAAAGTTTTAGCAGTCGGCGGGAGCGGGCGGGAAACGTGGGGTTTGCTGTGAATAGTCTGGGGAAGATTATTCGGTCCGTACAAGCCTTTGGGCGGGAGCTCTCCCGCCAAGCTGCCCCTGTTTTGCCGTCCCGGATTCCAGCCATTGGCGTGGCTTTGGGCGGGGGATTTGCCCGCGGCATCGCGCACGTGGGAGTTTTGAAAGTCCTCGAACAAGAAGGAATTCCTGTCCGCGCCGTCGCCGGCACCAGCGTGGGTGCGCTGATCGGCGCGGCCTATTGCAGCGGCGTCTCGCTCCAGGAATTGGAAGACATGGCGGCCAGCGTCCGCTTCACCACCTTCGCGCGTTGGACGCTCTCGCGCTGCGGCTTTGCCTCCAACGACCGCATGATTTCCTTCCTCACTCGCCTCTTGAAGGTGAAGACTTTCGAAGAGCTGCGCATCCCTCTCGGCGTGACCGCCACCGACTTCAATACCGGCGAAGGCGTGGTCTTTCATTCCGGTCCGATCATCGACCCGGTTCGCGCCAGTTGCGCCTATCCGGGAATGTTTCTGCCGGTGGAGATTCGCGGCCGCTACCTGGTCGATGGCATGCTCTCGCATCCAGTGCCCACGCGTCCGGTGCGTGAAATGGGCGCCGACCGCGTGCTGGCCGTGCATTTGAAAGGCACATGGGCCAAGGGCGGAGCGCCGCGCCATCTGTTCGACGTCATCGGACAATCGTTCGCCATCGCCCAGGATGCGATGTCCTGCCTGTGGCGCGAAGCCGCGGATTTGGTCATCGAACCCGACGTCGCGGGATTCGCCTATGATGATTTCAAGCGTGCCGCCGACCTGATCCGCGTCGGCGAAGCGGCCATGCGACAGGCGCTACCCGAAGTGCGCAGGTGGCTGGCGACGCCGGAAGAAACATCGGTGCTTACGAAAGCCCGTCCCGCGGTGGCGCACCCCGCGCCCATGCCGGCCGATTAGCCACCACGTGGTCCAATTCATCGTTACACAAGAATCCAGTAGCCGGGCTACATCTGCGCAATTTTGCTTGACTGCGGAAAGACGAAACGTCTATATTATGTCTAGTCAGACTAGTCATTATCTAGGTTGAGTCTCATGAGAAAATTATTGAAGAAGCCCAATCGTCGAGTTCCGTCAACTCCGTCTCGCAGCCTCCAGGTCGCCGGAGAATCCTGGCAGATTCAGAGCGCGAAAGCCCGATTCAGCGAGGTGTTCCGTCGGGCGCGAACCGAGGGGCCGCAGCGCATTACGCGCCAAGGCAAGGAAGGTGTCGTGATGGTGGCGGAGGAGCAATACGAGCAGCTTGTGGGTAAATCTCATCAGCCGAAAAATCTTGTGCAGTTTTTCCGCCAATCTCCCCTGGTAGGCGTCGACCTTGACTTGGAGCGAGACCGCGACGCGGGACGCGACATTGAGATATGAGCGGATTCCTGCTGGACACCAATTGCATCTCGGAGTTGGTCCGCAACAAGCCTGAACCGCGCGTGCTGGAGTGGATGGAGGCCGCGGATGAAAGTCTGCTCTACCTCAGCGTCCTCACGTTAGGGGAAATTCGCAAAGGCGTGGCCGGACTGCCCCGGGGCAAACGCCAGACACAACTGGAGATGTGGCTAGAGTTGGACCTACAGGCCCGCTTTTCCGGGAGGATTCTATCCATTGATGCGCCCATCGCCGACCGATGGGGTCTGATGGCGGCTGAGGCGAAGCGTAAGGGACGGGCTTTATCAGCCATCGACGGTCTACTGGCAGCGACCGCGCTTCAGCACAGTCTGACCATTCTGTCGCGCAATATTAGCGACTTCGCCAACACGCAAGTGCCCACTCTGAACCCGTGGGAAGTCTGACCGTTTACCCTGGAACCGCCGCTTTCTCCGCTTCTTCGCGAATTCTCTTCCACGCATTCTCCACGTGCCGCGCTTGCGTGTTGGTCTGTCCTACGCAAAGCCGCAGCGTGAGTTTGCCGTTCACTTTCGTGTGCGTCAGGAACAAGTCACCGCTGCGGTTCAGCCGATCCAGCATGGCCTGATTGGCCGCATCTCCGCCCTTGTGCCGGAAGCAAACCAGATTCAGCGGCACCGGCGCGGCCAATTCAAAGCGGTCATCCTTCCGCACCCACTCCGCGAACTGCTGCGCCAGTTTCACGTGCTGACGAATGTGGTGCTGCAGCCCTTCCACGCCGTAGTGGCGAATCACAAACCACAGCTTCAGCGACCGGAAGCGCCGTCCGAGTTGGATGTGCCAGTCGCGGTAGTCGATGACCGCACCTGACTCCGTAGCTCGATTCCGCAGATATTCCGGCAGAATGCTTAAGGTCTGAATCAGCGCCTTCCGGTCGGCGACCCAGAAGCAGTTGCAGTCGAAGTTGGTGAACATCCATTTGTGCGGATTGAAGTTGTAGCTATCGGCAAGTTCGACTCCGCTTTGCAGGTGACGGAACTCAGGGCAAAGCATGGCTGTGCCCGACATGGCCGCATCCACGTGCAGCCAAAGATTGTGCCGGCGGCACACTTCACCGATCGCGCCAACCGGATCCATCGCGTTCGAAGAGGTCGTACCCACAGTTGCGCACACGAAAAACGGAGTGAGCCCGGCGTGCCGGTCGGCGTCCACCTGCCGTGCCAAGGCATCAGGCCGCATGGCGAGATTCTCGTCGACCTCGATCAGCCGCAGATTTTCCACGCCGATGCCGGCAATCATCGCGGCCTTTTCCAGGGAGGAATGGGTCTGCGTCGAAGCGTACGCGACCAGCCGTCCGTCGCACCCTTTCTTATTGCTCACATAGTGGGTGGCCCGCTCCCGCGCGGCCAGGAGGGCGCAGAGCGCGGCGCTCGAAGCCGTGTCCTGAATGACGCCTCCGCCCGTGTGCGATGACCGGAATTTCTCGGGCAGACCAAGCATTCCCACGAGCCAGTCCATCACATGCGTTTCGAGTTCGGTGCACGCCGGACTGGTCGACCACAGCATCCCCTGCACGCCCAGACCGGAAGAAAGCAGATCCCCGAGAATCCCCGGACCTGACGCGTTGCACGGGAAGTATGCGAAGAAATTGGGCGATTGCCAGTGGGTGACGCCCGGCAGGATTAACCGCTCCACATCTTTCAGCAGCGCCTCAAACGGCTCGCCCTGCGCCGGAGGAGTCGCCGGAAGCGAAGCGCGAATCTCTCCCGGCTTCACCTGCGAGAGCACGGGAAACGATTCGATGCGCGCGTGGTAGTCGGCGATCCAGTCCACCACGGCGTGGCCGTGGCGGCGGAATTCGTCGGGCGTCATATGGAAGGATTTTTCGTCGGAGGTCATGATTTCTTCTTGCGCCCCACTCCAATGCGAAACTCACAAACGGCCTATTCGCAGATAACCCTGGGCCCTTGGTGATGATATTTAACTTTGAACTTTCCCTCTTGGCGTCGGTTCGCGAACTCGACCATGAAGCTGCCGGAAATGTGTTTACCGATCTCGTCGAACTGGATTTTGGCAATTGCCGTGTCCTCGCATTTGCCGGATTCGCCTGGGCACAGTCTCGCCTTTACGTCATGCCAGTCTGACGAAACCCACGCGGGCGGGTAGAGACCGCCGTTCCATTCGAGGATGAGTGTCAGTTCGTCTTTAGGGGCTGACCCGCGCGGGGCGGCGAGGCGAAAGGTATACCCAGAACAATGGAAGTCATAGGTCCCCTTTCGGTCGGCCGACCGGCTTTGGCTGGAACAGCAGAGGAGAACCAGGACAGACAGAGGAGCGCCTCGCAGGATTCTTAAGGTCACCTTGGGAAAAGTCGCGCCATTTTTCTTGAGTGCTCTCATGCTAGCTGTCCAAAATACACTCGCGTTTTGTAATCGAATTGCACGCGATCAGCAACGGTATGGGCCTCGAAGATGCGCCGCAGTTCAAGCAGCATCGGCGGGTGATTCGGATGCCCCGGCCCCGGCGCATACGACGACGACAGTAGCCGGCCCTCGAGCCCGGCGTAAGTGAACTCCTGCCGCATCGCAAATACGCGCTCCTGAAACGGCGCCGGATCGAAGAATTCATTCACCGCGTCGCTGGTGCGCTCATGCCGCACGTCTTGGTAGTCCGTGCCATAACTCAATAACAAATGTTCGTACTCGCGCAGGAACGCAGTCGAATCCGTGAGCTGCTCGTTCCACAGAAGCACCAGCCATCCGCCGGGCTTCAGAATGCGCACAAACTCGCGCCGCGCGCGCTTGCCATCAAACCAGTGCGCCGCCTGGGCTGCGGTGACGAAATCGACGCTCGCGTCGGCTAGCGTAGTAGCTTCCGCCGTTCCCGCCACGCTCGTGAATTTCGGAAACGATGCCAGCAGTCGCTCGCCCGCCTGGCGCATCTCGGCGTTGGGTTCGACGCCGAAAGCCATATTTCCATTTTTTAGCAGCATCTGGGTCCAAATCCCCGTGCCCGAAGCAATGTCCGCGACCACATGGCCCGGCGCGAGTCCGCATTCGCGTTCCAGGACTCGCAAGGCTTCCCGAGGATATCCCGGCCTGTAGCGCACATAGTTTTCCACGCGATCGGAAAAGCGGCTGGTGGCGTTCGAAGCAGGCATATAAGGAGCCAATTCGGCAATTTATCACCTTGCCAGAAAGCCATTCTAACGGCAGGATAGAGATGTTGTCCCTTCCCGCCGGAGGTCGCCGGGTTCTCCGAGTCGGAGTTTCGCGGCAGCGAAGAATTGCAGGTTGCCCCGGCCCGCAGTCCCTCCAAACTATGCGAGTGGTGATCAAAGTCGGCACCAGCCTTATCGCTCCCTCGGGGAAGATTGATATCAACCTGCTCCGCGGCATAGTCGATCAATTCGATCTCTCGAAGAACGAATACCTCATTGTCACTTCGGGAGCAATCGCCGCGGGCATGTCGGGCCTCGACCTGCAGAAGCGCCCCGGGGATGTCCCACGCATGCAGGCCTGCGCCGCCGTCGGCCAGAGCAAGCTGATGCATACCTACGAGCGCCTGTTCTTCGGCAAGAAGGTGGTCGCGCAATTGCTTCTCTCGAGCGACGACTTCACTTCCCCCGTGCGCTATCGCAATCTGCAGAACGCGGTTGCCGAGTTGCTCGCGCTCGGCGTCGTACCCATCGTGAACGAGAATGACAGCGTCTCGGTACGCGAACTGGAAGGCGCCTTCGGCGACAACGATGAACTGAGCTCGCTGTTGGCCAAAGCCGTTAAAGCGGACTGGCTGCTGCTGCTGACCAACGTCGACGGATTCCTGGTTCCGAACGGCCGCAAGAAGCCGCGTCTGCAGCGGGTAATTCGCAAACTTACTCCGGCTCTCGAAGCAAAATGCAACGGCAAGAGCTCGCTGGGGCGCGGCGGCATGATTTCGAAACTGCGCGCGGCCAAGCTGGCGAGCGAAGGCGGTGTCCATGTTTCTATCGTGAATGGGCGGCATCCTCAGGCGATTACGCTGGGCATGAAACGGAAGATAGGAACCTATTTTCCGCCGCAGAAGGACCGATAATAGAGACAAATGGCTACGACTCTCACCACCCCCGCTTCGACGCAAGAGAAATTGCTGCACGCCCGCGCCGCGTCTGCCAAATTGGCGTTGCTGTCCACGGACGAGAAAAACGCGCTGCTGTTGGCGATTGCCGATGCGATCGAAGCGAACGAGGAGAGCATCCTCACCGCGAACCGCGAGGACGTGGAAAGTTCCAGTCTCGAAAGCGCCCTGCGCGACCGCCTTCTGCTGACTCCATCTCGAATCAAAGACATGGCGCGCGGCGTACGCGAGGTCGCGGCCCTGCCCGATCCCATCGGCGAAACTTTGGCGGAGTGGACCAAGTCGAACGGCCTGCGCATCCGCAAGGTGCGCGTTCCGCTGGGCGTGGTCGGAATCATCTACGAGTCGCGTCCGAACGTGACCGTCGACACCGCGGTGCTGGCGCTCAAAACCGGGAATGCCATTGTCCTGCGCGGCGGCAAAGAAGCGGCGCAGAGTAGCCAGCGCCTGGTTGAGATTATGAAAGCGCAGATTATGACGGCGGTTCCCGGCGTGCCCGAGGGCGCAATCGAACTGCTCGATTCGAGTACACGGCAATCCGTGCAGGAATTGATCAAAGCCCGCGGACTGGTCGACGTCATCATTCCTCGTGGAGGCGCAGGGCTCATCACATTCGTCGCCGAAAATTCCGCGGTACCGGTCATCGAAACCGGAGCGGGGAATTGCCATATCTTCGTGGACGAATCGGCCGATCTCGACATGGCCGACCGCATTGTCATCAACGCCAAAACACAGCGTCCATCGGTGTGCAACGCCGCCGAGAAGTTGCTGGTGCACGAACGGATCGCTGCCCAATATGTGCCGCGCATCGTGAAGAAGTTAATCGAAGCTGGCGTCGAAGTGCGTGGCGACGGCAAGGCCCGCACACTCGCAACTGGATTGCACGTCGCTTCCGCGGCCGAGCAAGATTGGTATGAGGAGTATCTGCGGCTGTGTATGGCAGTGGCCGTCGTCGCCAACGTCGACGAAGCCATCGCCCACATCAACCGTTATTCCACCAAGCACAGCGATTCCATCGTTACTCACGATGAGGCGAACGCCCGCAAATTCCTGCGCGGCGTGGATTCGGCTGCAGTCTACTGGAACGCCTCGACCCGCTTCACCGACGGCGCCGAATTCGGCTTCGGCGCCGAGATGGGCATCAGCACGCAGAAACTGCATTGCCGCGGGCCGTTCGCGCTAGCAGAACTGACTTCGTCGAAGTACGAAATTGTAGGAACGGGGCAGGTGCGGTAGAAAGAAAGATCGAATCTGGGTCGTTTCAGCAGCGATAGCGCGCGGCGTTGGCGTCAGCAAGACCCGCCCTTAGCGCCAAACGGCGACTCTCATCACGTCAAAATGATGATCGTAGGTCCATACTTCGAATCCCAAGCGCGTCGCCAGAGCGCCGACCGTCGCGTCGACCAAGGTGATACGCTGATCCGGTAGCGCACGAACCCTTGTGAAAGCCTGCCTGTAGTCTTCCTGCGTCGGATTCACCAAGGCTGCATCCGTCATATATGCCAACCATTTTAGGGCGGCTCCTGTGCCCATGCGGAAGAGCACAAGGGCGTAGGCTTCGAGCAAGGTCGGATACGCAATGACCACTTCTCTCCCATCCCTGGCTAGGTTCTGTAACTGTTGTAGGGCTTGTTCGTGGAATGCATCATCCTCGTCGGCAGCTGCATACAGCGGGCCACTGTCGGCCAACACGGCGCGCGTCATTCTTTCATGCCCGTCAGATAAAGGTCGTGATTCACACTCACATCGCTGCGTCCGCTGCGCCCTACAGGCGTGATCTTCAACGGACGGTATGTCCGCAGAAACCCGCGTTCCCGCAAGTACTCTCGCAAGGCCGCCTGGACCACCGTCGTCAGCGCGGGCGGAGCCTCCTGGGCCCGTACGTACTCATCCATGGCCTCTGCAAGGTCATCGGGAAAGGTCATTGTGGCACGCTTCATAGAAGTATTATATCACTTCTAGCACCATGTGGTGAGAATGGTGAAGTTGGTGTTATAGGCGAATATTAAGCGAACAAAGCGACTGCCTGTCTGGCATTTCGCGCCTGCCGCGACTACCTGTGCTACCTTACTAACTTTCACCTCGGAGCCCATGAAAATTTCTGCTGCAGCATTGCTTTCGTCTGCCATATTGCTCTCCGGTTGGTCGACGCGGTCGAGTGGTAATGCGGCTGCGTCTTCCAGTCCAGCCACAACCATCTTCGGTTTTCGCGACGCGGCCGCGGAGCAAGCCGCGGAATCGCGCTTCCTGGCGGTGCCCGATTCCAAACTTGCGGAAGAGCATCTGCGCATCCTGACCAAGGTTCCGCACATGGCGGGTACCATCGAGGACAAAGCGACGGCCGATTATGTCGCGCAGAAATTCCGCAGCGCCGGGCTCGACACTCAAATCGTCGAGTACAAAGTCTGGATGAACTATCCCGCGGAAATCAGGGTCGATCTGACCGCGCCTGCCGGGATTGAGATGCATGGTCCCACGCGCGAACGCGTGGACAATGATCCCTATCAAGACGATCCTCGCGTGGTCATGCCCTTCAACGGCATGTCGCCCTCCGGCGACGCCGAGGCTGACGTGGTCTACGCCAACTACGGGACTCCCGAGGACTTCGAAAAACTCGACAAGCTGAAGGTCGATGTGCGCGGCAAGATCGTGCTGGTGCGCTACGGCCAGAATTTTCGCGGAGTCAAAGTGTTTGTGGCGCAGGAGCACGGCGCCGCGGGCGTGATCATCTATTCCGATCCCGCGGATGATGGCTGGCGGCGCGGCGATAAATATCCGGAGGGGCCGTGGCGGCCGGACACCGGCGTGCAGCGCGGGTCGGTGGGATACATGTTCGAGTTTCCCGGTGACCCAACCACTCCGGGTGTCGCGTCGTTGCCGTCGCTGCCCGAGTCGCAGCGCATTTCTCCGCAGCAATCTTCGCAGATGCCGAAGATTCCAGTGACTCCGTTGTCCTATCACGACGTGTGGCCTGTGCTGCAGCACCTGGGTGGACCGGATTCGCCGCGCGAGTGGCAAGGCGCGCTGCCGTTCACGTACCACGTGGGTCCAGGACCGTCGAAACTGAGGATGCATCTCCGGCAGGACTACCAGTTCCGCACGCTCTGGGATGTCATTGGTCGCGTTTCTGGGCGCAATCTGCCGGACGAGTGGGTGGTCGCGGGCAATCATCGCGACGCCTGGGTCTACGGAGCAGTCGATCCCAATAGTGGTACCGCCGCGATGCTCGAGGCTGTGCACGGCGTTGGCGACCTGCTGAAGTCGGGGTGGAAGCCGAAACGCACTCTGATCTTCGCCAGTTGGGATGGCGAAGAAGAAGGCCTGATGGGCTCGACCGAGTGGGTGGAGCAGCACGAGTCGGAACTGGCGAGTGCGGCGGCATATTTCAATATGGATGTCGCGGTTTCCGGGCCGAAGTTTGGCGCGTCGGCTGTGCCCAGTCTCAAACAGTTTCTGCGCGACGTCACCAAGGTTGTGCCTAGCCCGAAAGGTGGGACCGTCTACGAAGCCTGGCAGAAAGCGGCGCAGCCTGACGCGCCCTCGACGCAATCTCCCACTGAGGCGATTGGAGACAGCCGTCGCCTCCCGGCGGTGCAGGTGAAGGGAGACGTTCCGGTCGGAGACCTGGGCAGCGGTTCCGATTACACCGCATTCTTGCAGCATCTGGGAATCCCGTCGAGCGACGTGAGTTCGAGCGGTCCGTACGGCGTGTACCACTCGGTGTTCGACAACTTCGCATGGTTCAAGAAATTCGGCGATCCGGACTTTGTCTACGAGCAGCAGATGGCACGCGTCTTTGGACTGGAAGCCGTGCGTATGGCCGATGCCGACGTTTTGCCTTATGACTACGAGGAATACGGGAAAGAGATTGCCGCGTATCTGGACGCGGCCCGCAAGCGGGCGGAGGACAAATTCGGGGAGCACGCGCTCGACTTTCGCGCGGTGGACTCGGCGGCTCGACGTTTTGAGGCTGCTGGAGTGAAGATCCTGGCAAAGCAGAAGAATCCGCCGCAGGATGCTGCGCGCTTGAACCAGGCTTTGCGCGGGGCTGAGCGGGCGATGCTGGAGCCGGAGGGACTGCCGCATCGTCCGTGGTTTCGCCACGTGATTTATGCTCCTGGCGAATACACGGGTTACGCGGCGGTAGTGATTCCTGGCGTGAATGAGGCTCTCGACAAGGGCGACAGCGAGAGGGCGCGCGAGCAGTTGGCTGCGCTGGCGGCTGCGCTTGATCGCGCGGCGAAGGCGCTGGAAGGATACCGGTAGCGCATGACTTCAGCTCACGCCCTCGGACAGTTCCTGCGCACGCTGCCTGCTTCGGCGGCGGCGACGTTCCTTGCGCTGTTCCCGATTGTCGATCCCTTCGGCGGCGTTCCCATCTTTTTCACCATGACCTCGACCTGGAGCGCGCAGGACCGGCGTCGCACTGCGTTCAAGACCGGGCTGTGGGTGTTCGTTATCCTGGTAACGTTTCTTTTCTTCGGACGCTTCGTGCTTCACTTCTTTGGCATCTCGCTGCCGGTGCTGAAGATTGCGGGCGGACTGATCGTGGCGAACACAGCGTGGGGAATGGTGACCTCGACCGCACGCATTACTGCCGCAGAAAGTCACGAAGCCGAAAGCAAACAGGACATCTCTCTCACTCCGCTGGCCATGCCGCTGATGTCGGGACCGGGCGCGATTGGAGTCGTCATGGCGCTTGCGGCTCATGTTGACAACGCGGCGGCCTATCTCGGAATGGTCATCGGAGTCGCAGGAATCGCGCTTAGCGTCGCTCTCTTCTTCTGCATGGGCGGACCGCTGGTGCGGCGTCTTGGTCCCAGCGCAGTGGGTGCGATCAACAAGATCTTTGGCTTTCTGATTCTGGCCATTGCCGTCCAGTTGGTGTGGGACGGAGTTGCCGACTTCGGGAATTGATCTGGCCTGGAAGTTTCCGGGAACTTCGGTCCTTCCGTCCGCGTAGCATTGTTAGGCGTTCATGCGCCCGGGAGGTGCTTCATGCCCGGAAAGTCTCGTGTCCGTTTGAATCCGCTCCACAAAACAATTCTGATGTGTCTGTTCCTGTTTCCGTTCTGCGCGGTTCCGGTGAACGCGGCCAGCGACTGGAACTACGAAGAGACGCACAGCGATGCCCGCGAGTTTGTTGCCGGCGGCTTCGTGCACGTGCGGCTGAGCGTGGGCGACATGCACATCAGGCGCGGGGATTCCAACAAGATCAGCCTGCGCTACACCATCAAGTCACGGCACGAAAGCAACGTCAAAGACGCGCATGTGGATTTCGACGTTCACGGCAGCGATGCCACGATCGAGTTTCACGCGACATCTGGCTCTAATACGCAGTTTGACGTGGAAATCGAAGTGCCCGAAAAGACGAATCTCGATGTGCATAACAAAGTCGGCGACGTAACCGTGGAAGATGTTGAGGGGGACAAGGACTTGAGTCTGGGCGTCGGCGACATCCGCGTGGCCAATGGGCGCGAGGGATATCGGCTGGTCAATGCGAGTGCTGGCATCGGCGATGTGAATGGCGATGGCTACGGCGAGACTAGCGGCTGGCTCGGCAAGACTTTGAAGTATCACGGGGAAGGTAAGTACGCACTGCGGGCGCATGTTGGGGTGGGAGATATTCGTCTGGAGGGGAAGTAGAGTTTCGGGCGTTCTCACGACGAGCAGCCAGCCTGAGGGGCTGAAGCCGAAGTCTTTATTGTTAGCCTTACGGCACGACTGTCGTGCCCTTCCCGACCATGCTGACGATTCCGTCAGTCTGTGGAAATCTGCCGCAAAAACACTTTGACGAGGGGGTTCGGCCACGGCGCGCGAGCGAGTTTCATTCTGGGAAGACCTAGGCTTCCGCGGGTATGCCCCCCTCCCCACCACCTCTGAAAGCCTTGACTGGCGCGGGTCCTGCAAAAATGGTCCGCAAAATCTTGAGGGCAAGGAACTTAGAGGTCAAAATCTTGACAACAAAGGACTTACGGCCTTTTTCGCGGTTGCTACTTGTACCGCCTCCGCCTTGACCATATTCTGCTTCCTTGCGGGCGGAAGGCAAGGTCAGATGTCACACGAGGAGTGCGGCCTCTGTGGATTTCACACGGTGCTCGCAAGGGGATGAAGGTAAGGTGTTGACTAGTTATGTGACTAGTTAGATAATGTCCCTGGAGGGATGCGCAACCATGAACTCGTGGCAGTTGCAAGAAGCAAAGGCGCGCTTCAGCGAATTCCTGGACGCGGCTTTGAAAAAAGGTCCGCAGGTGGTGACCCGCCGAGGAGTGGAGGCTGCCGTGCTTGTTCCGATTGAAGAATGGCGTCGCCTGCAACGCGAAAGCCGGCCAAACATTAAAGAGTTGCTTCTCGGTCCGGGGCCTCGCTTTGAGGACGTTGTGCCCAAGCGCGGCGCATGGAAGCGTCGCCCGGCGGTCGACTTCAGTGAATCAGACTTCAAGTGACTCGATATCTGCTTGACACGAATGTCGTCTCGGAGTTGCGTAAGCCTAAACCGCACGGGGCGGTTGTGGCGTGGATGAAGACGCTTCGGCTGGAGCAAATTTTTCTCTCTGCCGTAACGATCGGAGAGCTGCAGGCGGGCGTGGAACTGACACGCAGAAACGATGCCCCTAAGGCTGTCGAGATTGAAACCTGGCTCACTATGGTGGAGGCTTCGTTCACGGCGTTGCCCATGGACTCGGCCTGCTTTCGGGAGTGGGCAAGGCTTATGGTGGGAAAGTCCCCGGAGTTGATTGAAGACGCAATGATTGCCGCAACTGCGCGCGTTCACGGCTTGGATGTGGCCACGCGGAACGAGCGAGACTTCCGGCAGTTTCAAGTTGGAGCGTTCAATCCGTTTCAGTTCGTGCCATAAGGTCGGGCAGATTCCAGACCTCGCGGCCTATGCGCGTTTGGGCCGGAGTTCAGATTCCGGAGGGCTTCCGCGCCCCATGCCGCGAGTGAAGTACTTCGACTATGTGCGTATCTTGGTGGACCCGAAAGGTGCGGGGCTTGCCCAGCTTTGCGCCACGACTTAGGCTGCCCATCCCCCGCGGTTTTCGGCGCGCGGGGATTCTGCTGGGGATATCAATCGACCTGCCGTGCGTGAAGGTGGGCTTTGCTGTGGCTCGTTCACCCACCCTTTCGCAAAGAACGCGAAGGGATGGGGCGCCCAGGCCTGTTTTTCAATCTCGTCAATGACTTAGAGGTAGGACGACCCTCTTGTGGGCGGGCCTGCGTCTTTTTTTGGACTTCGCCCGTATGTATGGATAGCATGAACGCGACTGCCTGCTATTTCGTGAGTGCGATGGCGGACGAAAACACTGAGATCGCGCGTGGACTTCGACGACGCGACCCTGATTTGTTCGACAGCCTGATCGAGAAGTATCAGCACCGTCTGCTGCGCTACCTCATGCATCTGACCGGCCGGCGCGAGCTTGCCGAGGACATTTTCCAGGAAACCTGGATTCGCGTGCTCGAACGCGGGCGCCAGTATGACGGGCGGCATGAGTTCAGTAGTTGGCTTTTCACCATCGCCCGCAATCTGGTCATCGACCACATGCGGCGTAAGCAGCCGGCAAGCCTTTGCAGCCTGGCAGATGACGACGATGCTGAGCGGTTCGAGATTCCAGCCACAGGTTCGTCGTCTGCGCTGGACTTAAGCATCCAGCGCGAGCAGAACGAGCAGATTTCTGCAGGGATGCAGCACATCGAGGCGAAATACCGCGAGGCGCTGGTACTGCGTTTCGAGGAAGGGATGTCGCTGGCCGAGATTGCCGACGTGACGGGCGCGCCTATTGGAACGGTGAAATCGCGAATCTACCGCGGGCTGAGCGCCCTGGAGCCGTGGTTGAAGGGAGCCCGACTGTGAACACTGACCTGCACGAGCGTGCGCGGATGTTGATTGCCTTATCGGGGCCGGAAGGCATTGCCAGGAAGGAGCAAGGTTGGCTGGCCGCGCATTTGGACTCTTGCGCAGCATGTCGCGAGTTTGCGGAGAACTCGCGGGAGGCGGTACGCGCACTCCGTGCGATTGCGTTCCCTGCGGACGAAATGCTTGTGTCCACGACAAAGAGGCGGGTGCGCCAGCGCGCGCAGGAATTGCAGCGCCGGGAAGAACGGCTGCGGCTGGTCTTGGTTTGCTGTGCGGCTGTGACTCTGGCTACGGGCTTCACGACTGCCGTGTTGTGGCGCGGATTTGCGTGGATGGGGCAGCAGGCCGGGCTTTCCGCACCGGTGTGGGAGGCTGCATTCGCGGTGCTCTGTTGCATGCCGGGGATTGTGGCGGGAATTCTTCTGCTGGCGCGGGGGACGCATCTGGTGGATCGCAACGGATCCTATCCAGAGTGATGGGGAAGATCGTTAAGGAAAACGAAGGAACGGGAACGAACTGAGGAGGTGGGTATGCCGATCAAGCATGAAAGTTCGACGCGGTTTATGGACGAGGTCCGCATCATCTCGCCGTGGGCGTTGGTCATCGCACTCATCGGCTTTGCGTCGATGGTTGCGGTAATTGTGTTCGCCGCTCTCTCGGACAAGAAGGCGCCACCGATGGCAGTGATGGCACTACTGGGAATCGTAGCGGGGACCGCGGCCGGATGTTACATCCTGCTGATTGGGTACGTGAACCGGGATGCGGGGCGCCGTGGAATGAGCCGCGTTCTCTGGACCCTGCTCGCGATCTTCATTCCTAACGCGCTCGGCATCGTGTTGTATTTCATTCTGCGGAAGCCACTCATCGCGAACTGTCCGCAATGTAGTGCAATCGTCGAGCCGGGGTTTGGTTTCTGTCCGCGATGCCGGTGCCGCCTGAGTCCGGTGTGCCCGCAATGCCAGCGCGGAGTGCATGCCGGTGATAAGTTCTGTCCCTACTGCGGCGGCGACCTTGCGGCCGGCGCGAACGAAGCGGTAACCGTCGACGGGAGGAGCGCCTCGTAGAAGAAGTCTCCGCACGCGCTGTATGCGAAGCTGGGTCGGCCCACCCTTTCGCAAAGAACGCGAAGGGATGGCGCACCAGGCCCCCTGCGGTTCACAGACTCGGGACTGGTTGGTCGGTTAGGCTTCAGTGGTGAGGGCGATTAATCTGCCTGGCCCGCAGGTTGTCGACTTTGTCATGGACGATCTGGTATTGGGCGGGGGCATCGCGCAAATGCTCGCGGCGATTGGATTCTGTGGCCCAGAGGTTGAAGATGGCGACCTGAATGGTGCTACCAATAAATGTTTGGAATTCCTTTTCCAATTGGGCTAACACCATGCTGGGCGTGCCGTAGACATACGGCTGGCCCTGCACCAAGTAGCGCGCTACGGTGGGTTCTGTGTTCAAGCGGGGCGTAAGCCAGTTGTTGGCAATGTCGAGTGCGTCCAGGACGTGCAAGAGTTCGTGTTCGTAGAGACAGGCAAAGATCTGGACGGAAAGATCGTCTTTAGGGTCGAAGTTCGCCGTATCCAGGAGATAGATTTCGAGTGTGAGATCGAGAAGCACTTCACCGCCGGAGAACTGGAACTGACATGGTCCATGATTAGTGTCCTTTACACCGGGTGCTGGACTCCGGCGCCATTGCGCTGCCGGGTTGGGAAAGCTGACCGTCACATTTGACTTCACGAGGCCTTCCGTGATGGCCAGGCTGCCTGAGGAGGAAGAGCCGGCCCCTGGGTCTAACTGCATCATCTTGGTCATGTCGACAAAGTTCGGGGCTCGCACATCCATCGAGCCCAAACCCGGGGGAACGTTAACGTTGAAGAGTTCGGGCGGCAACAGAAGGTCATTTTTGGGCCAGGTGATGCGGCGTCGGAATGTCACTCCCATGACAACACCTCCGGAGGGGCGGACCGCCTGCGGCCAAAGCGCACACTCCAAACAACAGTCTTGCGTGCACCTCTGCGGTCAGCCGGGTCTAAGCTCTTTGGGCAGTCGCGTCCATTCTTCAATAGTGAGACGGAAGGGGCAAGCGTTTCAGGAAGGTGAGATTTAAGAGGTGGAGCAGTTCCGAGGGGCTAGAGGAGGCCTATCCGGCAATCCCGGACGGCTGCTGTTGGAGCATGTTTTCCGGCTCCGCAATGTCGGTCGCCGGGAGGGGCAGAGTGACCGAGATCTTCGTACCCAGGCGGCTCGATTGAATGGCCAAAGCGCCATTGAAATGGCGAACCCGCTCTCGCATCCCGGTGATACCAACGCCGGAACGCTGGGCGCGAATCCGATCCAGCTTTTCGGCCGGTATTCCCTTGCCCTGATCTTGAATTTCCAGGGCAACTGCGTCGGCGCTGCGGGATAGCCCAACCGTCGCGGTCTTGCTGCCGGAATGGCGATGAATGTTGGTGAGGCATTCTTGCACGATGCGAAACATCGCCAGTTCCATCTCGCTGGGGAGTCTGCCGAAGTCGTCGGCAATGTTCAGGTCGATACTCAGCCCGCTACGTTCCGTGAGACCGTGCAGGTACCAACGAATGGCCTCGGGCAGACCGTTTTCATCCAACAGGGGAGGATGCAAGAGATAAGATGTGGTGCGGATCTCTTTGTTCAGCTGCTGGACCAGGGTCTGGCTGTCGTCAAGAGCTTTGCCGAGCATGGGATTCTTGGTCACGTGTTGAGCCATGCCCGCCAGGCTCATGCCTAGCGCGGCTATGATTTGACCGGCGCTGTCGTGCAAGTCGCGGGCAATATGACGCCGCTCATCGTCCTGAGTTTGCAGCAAGCGGTTCGAGAGTTCGCGCAGCTGTTCCGACTGTTGCAGAACTTCGGCGTTTCGCAGTTCCAATTCCTGGGTGCGACTGTGCACTTGTTTTTCGAGCTGGTCCGCCAGTGTTCGCAGCCCTTCCTCGCTTCTCCGCAATTGCTCCTGCACCTGGACTCGCTCAGTAATGTCGCGGGTCACGGCCAGTTGAACGACACTTCCATCAGCCATGCGCAGCGGGGCAGCGTGGGTTTCCACATGATGGCCTCTGCCGTCCAGTGCCACGATGTCGAATTCCAACGAACCTTTCTCTCCGCGGCAGATTCTTTCGTTGAAGGCACTAAACGTGTCTCGGTCGTGGGGGGCAATGACGGCATAGATACTTTTGCCGACGACCATCTCAGCACAATCGGCGCCAACCATGGTTAAGCCGGGTGGATTCATGTGAAGCAAAGTGCCGTCAACAGCCACGAGCTTCACGCATTCCGGCGTGGTCTCGACAATAGCCCGGAAACGTTCTTCGCTTTCGCGTAATGCCCGTTCAGCCCGCTTTCGTTCGGTGACGTCTCGCGCCACCTTGGACGCCCCGACAATAGTGCCTGCTGCATCTTTCACGGGCGAAATTGTAAGGGAGACGTCGAGCAGGGTTCCGTCTTTGCGTATGCGGATAGTTTCGAAATGATCGACCCGCTCGCCTCGCTTGAGCTGATCAAGAATCCGCGTTTCTTCGTCACGGCGATCCGCCGGAATGATAAGGGTAATGTGCTGGCCGACGGCTTCTTTCGCGGTGTAGCCGAACATTCGCTCCGCCGTCTTATTCCAACTCGTGATAATGCCATTCAGACTCTTGCTGACGATGGCATCGTCCGAGGAATCCACGATAGCAGCCAACAAACTGTCGGCTTCCTCAGACTTCTTTCGTTCCGTGATGTCCAGCAGCATGTTGATGCCGCCGACGACCTTACCGTGGACATCGTGCAAGGGTCTCGGGTAGGGCGTGAACCAGATTCGCGTGCCATCGGGTCGCTCGGCGATCATTTCTATTCCATCGTGGATGCGGCCTTCCCTAAGCGCGATAGCCATGGGACATTCGTCGAGCGGCAAAGGCGTTCCATCCGCCCGAAACATTTTCCAGCTTATGCACCATTGGTCGGTACCCAGTTCGGGCACCCGGCCGGAGAATTCCAGGGCGGCCGGGTTGAAGTGGGTGAGATGGCCTTCGGCATCGGTGGTATAAATGGCGGCGGGCAGCGCATCAATCATCTCGCGGAAGCGTCGTTCACTCTCCTGCAGCGCGGGAGTCGGCTCCATCGGTTGCAAGAAGCGCAGTTCCTCTGTCAGCCACGGTTGGGTCTGACGAACCTTTTTAGTTTTAGTTTTAGCTTTTGCGCCGTTCCGTTCGGCAACTACTCTGTCGACCATGGGCAGCAACTGGTGCGACAGGTCACACTTGGCAACGAATCCGCTGGCATTTACTGCGGCAGCCTGTCTTGCCACCAGGTTGGGATCATTCTGACTGACGAGAACCACTTCGGAATCGGGGACTTCTCGGCGGATGATTCGGGTTGCCTGCAGGCCGTCCATTCGGGGCATGGCGATGTCCATGAGGACAACGTCCGGTCGCAGGGTCTTGGCCTTTTCAACCGCTTCGACGCCATCCCGCGCCTCGCCGCAGACGAGCCATTCGGTCCGCGAGGACAACAAAGACCGGACTCCCTGCAGGACGGTCGGATTGTCGTCAACGATGAGGATACGCAACGAAGGCATTAGAATTCCCCCAAACGGTTAACCTGGGCGACCTGAAGCGGTCGACTAATAGCACATATACTAATTAGATCGCACGCTGCATTAAATACCGCAGTTCCTACGAGTTAATACAGCGGTTACCCGATTGTTTGCAGGCGGCCTACGGCGAACAAGGCAGAGAAGATATTCGATCCTTGGGGACAATCGGATTGGGGAGCGAACACGGAGCGATGACCGGTCGAGGAATTTGCCACGCGGAGATGAAGAGTTCTGCACACATGCTGCACTTATTGGCGCAAAAAAAGCGCTCCCATATTGATGTAACGCTTGCAGCTTTGGCCCTCTAAGTGCACAATCTAGGGTGGTCACGCAAGATGCCCATCCGGCTGGAGTGGAGCCCTCCGATGTGCCACTCGGAAGAAGGTCGAAAATGAAACATCACATACTCATAACGCTGCTCTTGTCTACCGCATTTGCGCTTTCGGGGCTCGCGCAGCAAACCAACGCACCCGCAAGCGGACAGGCGACAGTCACGGGAGATCAAACTGCTCCTGCGGCTCAGAGCGCGAGCACCAAAGATAGAGAACCGATTCCCCCCCCGACCTCCAAGAACTTCTGGGACGGCGACGATCCCAACCTGGTCAATCTGGTCACGCACCCGTTCGCGAACAAGAAGTACGTGCAGCGGCAGGTGGGGCCTATTCGGGATCGCATCAACGAACTGGACCAGTTGACCTCGGAAAACAGCAAGACGATCAAGGACGTGGATACGCGCGCGCAACAAGGGATTCAGCTAGCGTCGGAAAAGGTCAGCTTGGCGGACCAGCATGCGACTGATGCCGGCACCAAGGCGCAGATGGCGCAGACGACTGCGACCGAGGCTACGACTCGAGTCTCGACGGCGGAACAGATGGTGAGTAACCTTGATCAATACAAAGGGGGCGCGCAAACTGAAATTCGATTCCGTGCAGGTCAGAGCGTCCTGAGCAAGGCGGCGAAGGATGCGCTCGACGAGATGGCCACTCCGCTGAAGGATCAGCGCAGCTACATCATCGAAGTTCGCGGGTTCGCTGCGGGCCGCGGCCAGGCTGGGATTGCCAGCTCGCAGAAGATAGCGGATTCGGTAGTGCGTTACCTGGTGCTCAACCATGCGATCCCGGTCTACCGCATTTACGTGCTGAGCATGGGAAATGCGCCCCTTGCCGGCGGAGATGGAACCATGGCGAAGCACGGCAGCGGCGGACGGGTGGAAATTAATGTGATGAAGAATGATCTGGTCGGTTCCGTGCAACACTGAAGTCCTGTAAAAGAGCGAGAAGGCGAGTCGATGAGACTCGCCTTTTTTCATTTTCGGCTTCCGGTTTCCGGCGCTCGGCTTCCGACGAGCAGAGCATCGAGCCCTCAGCATTCGGCCAGAAGGGCCGGACGCCGGAGCGCCGGAAGCCGGAAGGCGCTTCTGCCGTTACGAATCCATCTCACTGCTCTCTTCTCTTTCTGCTGGGCAGGGTAACTGCTGCTGGAGTGCACATTCGTAATTTGAAAGTGCGTGATGCTGCAGGCAGAATCAATCTGCCCACCACTTCGCAGTCCAGCACTCGCAGCTTGCCGTCTAGGGTTGCGCCGCTGAACTAAATCAAACCTGGCCGGAACGGAAGTTGAGCAGTCATGTCTCGCGCAAAGGCAACCATTCTCTGTATTGACGACCACTGGAACGGGCTCATTGGGCGCAAGATGCTGCTCGAAAAGAGCGGCTATGAGGTTTTAGAAGCTAGCGGCGGGGACGAAGGGTTGAAGTTGTTCCGCTCGCACCCTGTGGATGCGGTGGTCCTCGACTACCAAATGCCCGGGATGAACGGGGACGTGGTAGCGGCGAAGATGAAGCGCATTAATTCCCAGATCCCGATCATGCTGTTGTCGGCCTATGGACCCTTACCCAAGAACAAGTTGCGGTCGGTCGACTCGTTCTTATCGAAATCTCAACCGCCGAACATTCTCCTGTCTACGCTCCAGGATCTGCTGGGCGGCCGTCCCAAACCATTCTTCTCCCGGTGGCTCGATCACTGGAAGAGCCGAAACCAGGTGGTGACCCATTGAACTTCTTAAAGAGTCTTCTCGGACGAGGATGTACGCACCGGTTCTCGTGGCCGCGGATTGGCGACGACGGCCGTCACTATCAGATATGCCTGGCTTGTGGCACGGCCTATGAGTACGACTGGAGTGGGATGCGCCGAACGGATCGGCTGCTGACGGCAGTCATCCAGCGTGGGCTGCAGGGTGATAGCTGCTCCCATATTCGGTCTGCGGTCGTGAAGTATTGAGCCAGCAATGACTCACATCGCCCAATCACGGCCAACACGCGCGCCGCGCGTGAGTTTGCGCGGGAGTGTTTCAGTCCTAGTTCAGCTCGAAAGTCTCCGGCGTATTCCAGCCAAACTCCATCAGCTCTCCATCACGGGAGGGTTGCTGGAACTCGCTATGTACGTGGACGAGCGAGCCAAGGTTGACCTGACGATTCCGGTTGGTTCCAGCATTTTGCGCCCCCAAGCCGAAATGCTGTTTCCGATGCGAGGGTTGCACGGCTATCTGCAGCCGTTCCGGTTTAGCGGTCTTCGCGCGGAAGAGCGTCAGATACTCGAGACAGAAATCACAGAACTGCTCAAGCAAACCGTGGCGCCAGCAACCACAGGCCACGGGTCAGGCTTCCGGCCACCCCGTTTCTACCTGGAGTCATTCTAGAGTCCTATCCACGCCGCCCACCCGTTTTTGCAATCGGGTCACTTTTGCTCAGGTTTCCCAGTGCAACAAGCGGATACTGGCTCAGAGACCTTCATGAGAGAAAACGTGCTGAAACACCAGTGGCCCGAAGTACCATTTTGGGAAGCTCGGTTGAATTGTGATTTGAATCACAGACCGGAAATGTGCTTCCGGTCATGATGCCAAGCACATTGGCTCGCGGCCTCCCCCGAGGCAGTTGAGCCGGATCATCGAATAGGCAAGGTGTTGGGCGGGACGCTTCTTTGCGGGAGAAGACGTTGCGCAGGCTGTTGCTCTTTGCAGAGAGTCGTCTAAGCTGCGAAGGCGCGCGGTTTTGACCTAGGGGAATCCCATGAAGTGAGAGGTTGGCTATGAGTTCTGCCGATCGAAGGGAAACCATGGTAGCGTCCGCATACTGGCTGCACACCTGGCCTCGGCAGTACGGGTTTGCGCTGGTGGCCGTGACTGCAGCAGCTCTGGTGCGGTACCGTCTGGATGTTGCTCTCGGGTTCACCCATCCCTTTCTCTTGTTTTGTCCCACGATCATGTTGATCGCACTGCTGGGCGGGTTCGGCCCAGGTATGTTTGCGACTCTTCTTTCGGCAGTGATTGCCGCATATCTCTTCATGGAGCCGCTGAATTCGTTCGTGGTCAGGCATCCGCGCGACATCGTCGGGTTGGTGTTGTTTGGGGTAATCGGAGTCGCGATTAGTGGGATGGGCGATCTGTTTCGGCGGCGGGCGAAAAGGCTGCAGGAATTCGAAAAGGCGGTCGAAGGTCTGGAAGAGATGATAACCGTGGTGGATCGCGATTACCGCTGCGTGATCGCGAACCGTGCCTTCCTGAACTATCGGGGGATGAAGAAAGAGGAACTGCTTGGCCGCCGCATTCCGGAAATATTGAACTCCGGAGTCTTTGAGACAACCATCAAGGAAAAGCTGGATGAGTGCTTCCAGGGCAAGATCGTGCGATACGAAATGCGATACACCTACCCGTCGCGGGGTGAGAGGGACCTGTTCGTCTCGTACTTTCCCATCGAAGGGCCGGGTAGGATCGACCGGGTGGCGTGCGTGCTGCAAGACATCACAGAGCGTAAACGAGCGGACGAGGCGCTGGAAGAGAGCGAGAGCCGATTCCGAGCGGTATATGAGAGATCTCCAGTCGGCATCGCTCTTGTAGACGCGGGCAGCGGACGCTTTCTCGAGGTCAACCCCAAGTTCTGCGAAATTCTCGGGCGGACCGAGGAGGAAGTGCTGCAGCTCGATTTCCAGAGTGTGAGTCATCCCGACGACGTGGCGAAAAGTATCTCAAAAAGAAAAGAACTTTTGGAAGGGCAGTTTGCGCATTTCGAACTGGAGAAACGCTATCTTCGTCCCGATGGTGGGGAGGTCTGGGCGAACGTGAGCGTCGCTCCCATGTGGCGTGAGCAGGAACCCCAGAAGGTGTACCTGGTTATGGCCCAGGACATGAGCGATCGCAAGCGGGCGGAAGAGGCGCTGCTTAGGAGTGAGGCTAGCCTGAACCGTGCCCAGGCGGTGGGCCACATCGGGAGCTGGCGCTTTGACATACAGAAGGGGAGGGTCACATGGTCCGATCATGGGTCTGCCGTCAGGGCTGCACGTCATTGCGGAGAAGGCGAGAGACCTCATACATCCTGATGATCGTGAGAGTGCCGAGCAGGCGTGGAATAGCGCGCGGGCGGACGGGAAATTCGAGATTGAATGCCGGGTTCTGGCAGGAGGCCAGATAAGGTGGATTCGCTGCGAAGCCGGCATCGAATTCGACGCGGAGGGCCGCCGCGTTGCCGCGGTTGGCACCGTCCAGGACATCACGGAGCGGAGGAAGGCGGAGGAAGCGCTGCGCAGGTCGGAACAACGGTACCAGCTACTGTTTGAAAAAAATGTCGCAGGAGTTTCGATATCGAGCATGGAAGGGGAGATCCTCGATTGCAACGATGCGGGAGCGCGCATCCTTAGGATATAGCACAGGAGAGGAGGTTCGCGGCCGCCGGACGGAGGATCTTTATGTCAACTTAGCCGACCGGGAACCGAGGCTGGGTGAACTGAAGCGAGAAGGTGCGCTTTCCAGCCAGGAGATGCAGCTCCGGCGGAAAGATGGTACGCCAGTGTGGGTCTTATTCAATACAGCGATACTCGCTGAGGGTGACAACGGCACTCTGCTGGTGCAGGCCACATCGATCGACATCACCAAGCGCAAGCGGGCTGAAGAGGCGCTGCAGGCGAGCGAAACGCATTTCCGGCTTCTGGTGGAACAGGCGTCGGACGGGATTTTCATTGCCGACGCGCAGGGGAAATACATCGACGTGAACTCGGCTGGCGCCGAAATGTTGGGGTATGCGCGAGAGGAGATGCTGCAACTTTCCATTCCTGACATTGTTGAGGCTGAGGAGAGTCCGCGAATAGCGCCCGAAGTGGCTCGCTTTGCAGGAGGCGCCATAGCCCTGAGCGAGTGGAAATTCCGGCGTAAGGACGGATCGGTGTTCCCGGGAGAGGTTTGCGGAAAACAACTGCCGGATGGACGGTTGCAGGGAATTCTACGCGACATCAGCGAGCGCAGGCAGGCGGAGGAAGCGATGCGCCGGAACGAAGAACGGTTTCGGGTGGCTCTCAAGGATTCTCCCATTACGGTTTTCAATCAGGACTGCGAGCTGCGCTACACCTGGATTTACAACCCGCAGCTCTATTGGCAGCACGAGGCAGTCGGCAAAACGGATGCAGAAATTCTCGGGGCGAAGAAGGCCGCAAGCCTGACTGAACTCAAACGGCGGGTTCTTAAAACAGGGGTAGCAGTGCGAAAGGAAGTGGCGATCCCGCACGACGGCAGGAGCTACGCGTTCGATATCACGGTTGAGCCTCTGTTCGATGAAGCCGGAAAGGTTATTGGAATTACAGGCGCTTCCACGGACATCGCGCAACTTCGGGAGATGACCGATCGGCTGCAAGACGCCAGGGACAAGCTGGCGCAGGAAAAGTCGTATCTGGAAGGTGAAATTCAGGCGGAGCTTGGGTTTGAAGAAATCATTGGGCAGAGTCCGGCGCTGCTCGAAGTGTTGAAAAACGTGCGGGTGGTTGGCTCCGACCGACTCTACAGTCTTGCTATTGGGAGAGACGGGCACCGGGAAGGAACTGGTGGCGCGTTCGGTGCACGCGCTGAGTTCGCGGCGGGACAAGACGTTTATCAAGCTCAATTGTGCGGCAGTGCCTGCGGGATTATTGGAGAGCGAACTCTTCGGACATGAAAAAGGAGCGTTCACCGGCGCCGTCAGCCAGAAAGTCGGGCGCATTGAACTGGCGGACAAGGGGACGCTGTTCCTGGACGAGATCGGCGAATTGCCGCTCGAACTGCAGCCGAAGCTGCTGCGGGTGCTGCAGGATCGCGAGTTTGAACGGCTGGGCGGGGTCCATACATTGCGCGTCGATGTGCGGATCATCTCCGCCACCAATCGCGATTTGCATCAGGACATTGCGGACAGAAAGTTTCGCGAAGATTTGTTCTACCGTCTCAATGTTTTTCCTATCGGCTTGCCGGCGCTGCGCCAGCGGCGAACCGACATTCCAATCCTGGTTCATCATTTTGTGAGCAAGCATTCCGCACGCATGGGCAAACACATTGAGACCGTCCCGGACGAGACTATGACTGTGCTGCAGAACTGGAACTGGCCCGGCAATATCCGCGAGCTCGAGAACATGATCGAACGCATGGTCATCTTGAGCAAAGGCCGGGTGCTGGCTGCGCCGCCAGTGGAATTGGATGCGCCGCAAGAAATCAGACAATCTCACGGAAATGGAACGCGATCACATCCTTCGCGTGCTGCGGGAGACCAATGGTGTGCTCTCGGGAGCGGATGGGGCTGCCAGCCGACTGGGGATCAAGCGCACGACGCTGCAGTCGATGCTCAAGCGATTCGGAATTGAATTGCAGGACTACCGGCGCGGAAGCGGGACGTTTGGGCCCAGTTAGAGCAAGAAAGTTCCTTCAGAATAGAAAGTCAAAATCCTCATCCTAATCTCGCCAAAGGACGGCGAGATTAGGGTTGGGACCCGCATTCGGTGGGTACCACGAGTGATCGCCGATTACTTTACCAGGCGATTGTATTTTCTTAAGGCTTCGCGAAGGCGGTCGTGGGGTAGGGCGATCACTGTGCGATTGTCGATGCCGGTCATAGTTTCGGCGGCGACCATGGCGTTGACCACCGCTTCTTCGGTGGCCTGAACGGTTGCCAGAAAAATTGGATCGAGCGAATCGTTGGGGAGCATGGTGAGTTGGTGCAGTTCCTTGGTGCCGACGGCGCCGGGATTCGCAGTGGAGAAGGCGATGAAGATATCCCCGGAGCCGTCGCCGGAATAGCTGCCGTCGCGGCCCAATCCGAGCGAAATCTTCCTGGCGATACGCTTGAGTTGTGTGGGAATCAGAGGCGCATCGGTAGCGAGGACCACGATGATGGAGCCAACGTCCTTTTGCCAAACGGTGTGCTCGGGAATCTCGCGGCCGACGTTGATGCCGGCGATGCGAAGTTGTTCGCGCGAGCCGTAGTTGCACTGCACGAGGACGCCGACGGTGTAGCCTCCCAATTTTGCATCGAGCACACGTGACGAGGTGCCGATGCCGCCTTTGAATTCGTTGCAGATCATGCCCGTGCCGCCGCCGACGCTGCCTTCTTCGACGGGGCCAGAGTGCGCGACGTCGAGGGCGCGGAAGGCGTCTTCGGGCTTGACGTGGAATCCGTTGATGTCGTTGAGATAGCCATCCCAAGTCTCCGCGACAACGGGAAGAGACCACCAGTAGCCTTCCATGTCGGGGGAGCCGTGCTTGACCTTCCAGGCGATGACGGCGTCGCGGACGACGCCGACGCTGTGCGTGTTGGTGATCATGACGGGGCCATTGAGGAATCCGGAGTCGTCGACCCAGGTGGTGCCAGTCATTTCGCCGTTGCCGTTGAGGGTGAACCAGGCGGCGAAGACGGCGTCGTTGCTGGCTTTTCCCCGAGGATGGATGGCGGTGACGCCAGTGCGCACGGGGCCTTTGCCGATTTCGAGTTTGCCTTCGCCGGAGATGAGCGTGGTGTGGCCGACCTCGACTCCTTTCACATCGGTGATGGCATTGTTGGGACCGGGAGTGCCATCGAAAGGGACGCCCATATCGCGGGCGCGCGGCTTGGTCTGGGCTGACACGATTGTGGCCAGAGCGACGAAGAGGGTGAATTTGGTCAGGCGAACTTGCGACGGGGACATGCGGGCCTCCGGCAAAGCAGGAAGTATAAGGCATGCGAAGGAGAGGAAGGTTGCGGCGTTTGGTGCGCTCCGGGCGGCGGGGCGCTACAATCGCAGCAACGTAGGACTTTTTTGGGGAGAGAGACTATGGATTCATGGAAGAAAGCGGTGGTCCTCGGTTCGGCCGGCGCGGCAGCGATTTTGTTTGTGAAGAAAAGATATCCGGCGGGGGTGTTGGCCACGGGGGTTGGTCTGGCGATGCTGGCGTCGGAATATCCGGAACAGTTCGAAAGAGTGCGGCAATCGCTGCCGGATTATTTCGAACGCGGCATGCACGTGATGGAGATGGCTGGGCGAGCCGGGAAGCGAATTACCGAAGCGGCGGGGCAGAGCGCGGCGGATCCCCGGGAAGAAATTGGGGGATGAAGCGGCTTCCGGCGGTCGGTTTCGGGCTGCCGGGTTCAGAGGATAAGTCTACCGTTGGTTACCAACGTCCTGATAGAGCAATGCCGGGAGCCGGATGGCGGTCAGCGGCAGCCGTTTGTTCACTCGATGCCGAGTTGTTTGCGGGCTTCGGGGCTGAGGCGTTCGGGGGTCCAGGGCGGGGTCCACACCACATTCACGGTGCAGTTGCTGACGCCGGGCAACTGCTCGACGCGGGATTTGACCTGCGCGCTGATGTTGACGTGCTCGGGGCAGCCTTGCGCGGTGAGGGTCATTTCGACGGTGACGTCCTGCTTCGATTCGTCGGGATTGTCGGCGGGCGCGGAGGCAAAGTCCACTTTGTAGATCAGGCCCAGGTCGACGATGTTGACCGGGATCTCAGGATCGTAGCAACTCTTCAGAGCGCTCAGGACATCTTGTTCAGTGATCGCGGGCATTGCAGCAATACCTCTTCTTCCAGTTTACCTTATAGCTGCGGCCCGACGGGCTGACTCCGGCTGCGGCTGGAAACTTGGTACAGTTCTCCCATGATGAGTCCAGAGGCGAAGCAGAAGTTACAACTGGCGCTGCTGCTGGCGATGGTGGTTGCGGGATTGCGCGCGGGCTACATTCTGTACCAGCGGCATGAAGATAAGGTTGCGGCAGAGAAGGTGAAGCAGGGCCAAAACGTTGGGTATTCGAATCCCGATTACTACGTGAATCCCAAGAAGCTTTATCCCTACGACCTGAAAAGCGCGAAGCAGCTTACCCAGCAGCCGGTGTGGGTGAAAGAGGGCTATCGCTATACGTATTATTCGTACGACGCGGCGAACAAGCGGGTGGACTTCGCGCATGATGCGGGGCTGCTGTTGCCGATCGAAAAGCTGGAGATCAAAGATGTTGTAACGGCGAAGCCGCCGGGCGCGGGACAGCGACTGCAGGTGATGGCCGTGTTTCAGAAGGAAGGGAAGACCTGCGCGGTGCCGATTGGGTATGAGGCGGACGAGCAATACAAGATCTATTCCGATGAGATGCTTTTCGTGGAGGATCCGCACGACTTGTACAAGCACTGGCCGGCCGATGTCTGGCAAGCGGTGGAGCAGCACCAGGTGAAGGCCGGGATGAACGAGATGCAGGCGGATTTTGCGATCGGCATGGGTGTGCCAGACGCGGGCAATAGTTCCGAGGAAAAAACGGTGCGCTATCCGAACGGGGGAAAGCCGCTGGTGATTGTCTATCACGACGGCAAGGCGGCAGAGATCAAGGCGGGTTCGCCGGGATCGTGAATGCACGTTGGGGGCCCTGGATGTCAGGATTCAGATTGTTGCCTGGCAGAACGTAAGCCCAACAGGCTGCGAAAAACTCGCACAGCGTACCTCAGCACTGGAGTTCGCAGTTATAACAGGAACGGTATCGCAGCGTTAAAAGTGTGTGGGCGAGGACTACTCTTTCGCCCCTCCGGGGCTTACTCAACTATCACTGCTCACCCAATGCTTACGCCGTGGGCTGCATTCTTACGCCGCTTCGCGGCTAAGAGCAGGAACTCTACCCGACCGCATCTTCGAAATTTAGTTCTCACACAGACACTAAGAATTGCTGCGACACCCAAAATCGGTGTTTCAAGCAAACTGATACGGAGCTAGGGGACGGGAACCACCTGTTTCGCGAGGTTCCATCCCCGCAACGCTAGTTGTGCCGGGCCATTTGCCGATTTCGCGGCATACTCTATTTCGATTTGCCGGCTCTCTCCCGGGAGTAGCGAGACATAGTTGTCGGTATAGTATGCAGGAAGAATCCGCGAACTGTCCGTGGCGTTCAAAAGCGTCAGCTTGTTGGCCAGCGAGACCGTCGTTCCGGTGTTTCGCAGTTCAACTTGCACGCGTATATCGTCCCCCGCACGTGTGGATTTGGCGGTTGCCGACAGGGAAGCAGGGGGAAGACGATTCAAACGTCGGTAGGAAGCATTGTCCGCTCCCAGCCAATAGAAATTTCTGGACACAACTTCGGCCGCTGAGTTCCGCAGCTCTAAACTCACCAGCACGATCCCTTCCGAAGAGAGCAACGGAGCCAGTTCCAGCCGAAACCCATCCGTGAGGGCATCGGCGCCCGCATCTCTTTTCTCTTCGCGATGGAACAACAGCTTGTTCTCGAGGGAATATACGCTTGCACTGAGCTGCAAGGCTGCATGGGGATCATTGGTGGTGTTGACCACCGCGACGTTGAAGTTGGAGAGATCAAGTTGCACATGCAGTGGTTCGCAAGCCTTCTTGACGGCATAGAAAGAAGACTGGGTGTCGAAATCCGCGTTCAAAATCTGCCAGGTATTGCTGGGCCATGCGGGCTGGGTCATCCACAAGAGGCGTCCGCTATTCGGCGACCAGAGATGTGCGTTCATGCCTTCGAAAATCGCACGGTGATCGACGTAGTCGAGCATCTGGGCCTTGCGCTCGAAATCTTCCAGGCTCAGGGGAGCGCCGAACTCCGCCTGCATTTGCGCCATGAACGGAGCCATGTCGCCGTTTCCGCTCTGATGCCAGTCGTGATAGGCCCAGTCATCGCCGATCGGCCATTGATCTTCCTTCGGAATCCACGCGCGGAAAGACTCCAGAGTCGAAAACGACGGAGTTCCTGTTTCCACGGAGAACCCGTGATTTAGTGCGGTGTAGTAGAGCGACGGGTCCATGTATTTATACGGGCCGCTGTTCTGGAGATTGATCTGGTTTGAACTCGGGAAGTAGTAGCGCGTTCCGTCCAAAGAACGAATCAACCCGATGAGTCCTTCGTTGATGACGGGCTGGGGCACGCCTTCGTTGCGGCCACACCACACTACGATCGAGGGATGATTACGGAAACGCAGGATGGTGTCGCGGGCGTTGTCCAGAAAGAGCGCTGGATCCTGGGCCTCGACGTTGTAGTTCTGCGTTGATTCCCAGAAGTCGTTCCACACCATCAATCCGTATTCGTCGGCGAGATCGAAGAAGGCTTGCTCCGTGTTTTGGCCGACCCAGTTGCGGATGATGTTCAGGTTGGCATCACGGTGGAGGCGGAAAAAAGGTTCGAGGTGCTCTCGGGAAACACGTTTGCGCGAGTCGTCCATGCCCCAATTGCCGCCGCGGCAAGCGATGCGCACGCCGTTGACCTTGATCACCAGGTATGGGGAAGTTTTCGTATCTTCAAGCATCTTTACCGACGGAGACAACTCGCCACCAGGCGCTAGCGACGCAACCCAGGACTTCCATCCGTCTTTCCATTCCGGAGGGAAGGTCGGCGGAAATGGGTCGGCAGCGGGAATTTCGCGCATGCCTTCGTGGCGAACGTCCACGACCGTTTCTGTTTTCAGCCTTGCTGTGGTGGGCGAGTATTCCAAACGGCGGAGGTGGCCCGTGCTGTCGAGCAGGCTCAGTTCATAGGTGATCTCGCGAATTCCGAATCGCAGCAGTTTCGTGTCAGAGTCGGCGTTTCCCTCCGAGAAGCTGAGATGCAGGGTGTACAACTCCGGCTTGCCATAGCCGTTCGGCCACCACAAGCGCGGATGCTGCACGGTCAGTTGAGCGAACTCAGATGGCGCCAACTGCACTGCATTTTCGCCCACGGCCAAGGTGACTTGTTTGGTCACGACGATCTCACCGAATGCAGCTTTTAACATTCCGGTCACTGGCGAGCTTGAAAGGTTCTTGAGCGGCACGTTGATTTCGACGTCAGCGCGTGCGGCGTCGGGCAGGGGCAGGGAGGTCACCACCTGCGCGTCCCCAATCTTCACTGCGCTGGTTGCGGTGAGCGTTACCGGTTGCCATATGCCGGTATCACGGTCGCGAACGGCAGGAATCCAATCCCAGCCTTCTGTCGCCACGAAGGTGGGGCCATCCAGACACATGATCCCGCCGTTCTCCCCGGGACCGCCCTTGACGGATTGCTCCTGAGGAATTCCTGGATGAGGAGGAGGCGAGATCCGCACGGCCAGAACATTCGCTCGATCGGGCTTGATGATATCTGTCACGTCAAAGGCGCCGCGGATAAATGCTCCCTTGATCGAGCCGAGGGACTGGCCATTCAGCCACACGTCTGCGTGGTAGTTGATGCCTTCGAAGGTCAGGGTGAGGCGCCGTCCGCTGGCCGCCTTGGGTGTGTGAAATTCCACTCGATACCAATAATCCTGCTTGTTCAGGCTCTCCGGGATGGCGAGATTGTTCAAACCGTAATCGGGATCGGGATAGACGCCGCGATCCACCATCGTCGTGAGCACGGTTCCGGGAACGGTTGCGGGCATCCAGTCTCGAGCGTTGAAGCCGGTCTGCGATATCGTCCGAGGGTCCGCATTTACTTTCGGCGCGGGAATCATGCTCCAGCCAGCGGCCAGCGTCCACTGGTGATCGCCGTTTGCGGGGAGAATTTCCTGGGCCTGCAGTGGCTTCGCTGCTGGCGCCGAGAATGGCGCCTTGCTGCGTGGCATGGTCGCTGGATCCTGAGGCGCGCGATATCCGGCTTGCCCCCGGGTTTGTACGGGCCAGGGCTTCGAGCCCTCTTCGAATGGAATGCTTGAAAAATCGTCAGGCTTTTGAAAGAGCTGCTTAATCTCATCGCTGCTCAACGCGCTTCGAACTACAGTCAGAGAAGCGATTGATCCTCCGAAGTGACGCCAATTTGGGGAAGGCAAAGAGGGGGCCAACTCGAGGACGGGACTGACGCTTCCCGAAGCCAATTTTCCGCTGGCGACTTGGGCGCCATCGCTGTAAATCCGGAACGCCTCGCCATCAAATGTCGCCGCGACGAAATGCCATTTCCCGGGGGCGAGCGACGTGGTTCCGAAGAGACTGTTGTCCTTGCCTATCCACAGAATCAGGTACCCGTCGCCCAGCCCGAGATACCTTGAAAACTCTTCCTCCGGGTCGCCCAAGCCCGCCACCAGGCTCGGCAATTTCAGCGCTTCGGTAGGGTTCACCCAGCCGTAGAGCGACCAGGGCGAATCCGCCCGCAGGACCGTGTCGTTTTTCACAAGGGGTTTCTTCAGGCCGTCACCGTCAGGTAAAAACACCGCATTAAACGGGCCATAGAAAGGAGGATCGTTCGTGACCTGCGCTTGCGAGTAGCCGCGAAGGGCAGGTGCGACCAGGCAAACTAAAATCATTCCAGCTTGAATCAGAAGGCGAGATGCGGGAAACGAACTCTTCATGATTGCTCCGTCAATACTATGCAGAGATTGCCGAGTGTGAATCCGAATCGTATCAGGACTTGTTGCGGCATCCTAGGGAGCATGCAAAATCCGAATTGGCTGCATCCAAAAAATAGCTGCGGCTGAGAGCTTAAACGTATTGACCAGGGCGGCACGCTCTCGTACTCTACCTGCAGGATGTTGTCTCATTTCCATCATCGCCATCACCACCACGCGCATAGCGCGACGGCGGCGATGTGCACCTGAGATTGCATCCTTGATCTAACCAGCACTTTTCAGGAGTTTCGGCCCGCTGACGCGACAACGCTCAGCGGGCTTTTTGTTTCTCCGAGAGAGGAAGTTCGGATATGAATGCAGAATTTGACTTCGACAAAATGAGCGGACTGCTTCCCGCTGTGGTGCAAGATTCCTCCGACGGGGAAGTCCTGATGGTGGGGTTTATGAATCGTCAGGCTGTCGAGCGCACGCTGGAGGGAGGGTACGTGACGTTCTTCAGCCGAACGCGCCAGCAGTTGTGGATGAAGGGCGAGAGTTCGGGGAACCGGCTGCGGGTCGTCTCCGCTCACACAGATTGTGACCGCGACACTTTGCTGCTGCGCGTCGAGGTGGAGGGAGCGGGAGTGGTCTGCCACCGCGGTACTCGCTCTTGTTTCACGGAACCCGTTTCCCAGCGGGTGTCGGAAACGACGGCCTTGCCGAAGGAGACGCGATGAAGCTGCGCATCGGAATTCCCAAGGGCAGTCTGCAGGAGGCGACCTTACAGCTATTCGCGCGAGCCGGTCTGCCGGCATATACCAATGGGCGGTCGTATTTCGCGAGCACGGCGGATCCGGAGATCGAATGCATGTTGATCCGGGCGCAGGAGATGGCTCGCTATGTGGAGCACGGCGCGATTGACGCGGGCCTGACCGGGCTCGATTGGGTGATTGAGAGCGGACTGGAAGTCATCACGGTGAGTGATTTGATTTACGCCAAGCGAAGCCGTGGCAAAGTGCGATGGGTGCTGGCGGTGCCGGAGGATTCTTCCGTTCAGGGGGCGGAGGAACTCTCGGGGAAAATCGTCGCCACCGAACTGGTGAAAGTTGCGCGCGAGTATTTCCGCAAGAAAGGCATCGAGGTGCGGGTGGAGTTTTCGTGGGGGGCCACGGAAGTGAAGCCGCCCATGCTGGCGGACGCCATTGTTGAAGTGACCGAGACCGGCAGTTCGCTGAAAGCGAACCGGCTTCGCATTCTGGAGACGGTGCTGGAATCGAACACGCAGTTGATCGCCAACAAGTGCTCGTATGCCGATCGCGACAAACGACGAAAAATCGACAATCTGGCTCTGATGCTGCAGGGGGCGATGGAAGCACAGGACCGGGTGGGATTAATGCTGAATGTCCGCAAGGAAAATCTGGCGGCGGTGCTGGCGGTGTTGCCCGCGCTGCAGAAGCCGACGATCTCTCATCTGAGTGACGAGGACTGGCTCGCGGTGAACACGGTGATCGACGAGGGCGCAGCGTGGGACGTCATACCTCGGCTCAAAGAGGCCCAGGCGCAAGGCATCGTGGAGTATCCGCTGAATAAGGTGGTGCTGTGATGCGGATCGTTTCAGGCCGCGAGGCTGGCGCAATGGTGGAACGCATTGCCGCACGAGGGGCTGGCCTCAGTAGGTTGGAGCCGCGAGTACGGCAAATCATTGATGGTGTCCGTCGCGGGGGGGAGCGATCGCTTCGGCGCTATGCGCAGCGGTGGGATGGCCTGGGTGCGAAACAATCTCTGCGAGTGTCTGAGGACGAAATGGCGGTGGCGTGGCGAATGCTTCCTCCAGCGTTGAGCAAGTCTCTGCGCCGCGCTGCACAGAACATCCGCCGTTTTTGCGAATGGCAAAAGCCCAGCAACTGGACGCGGACTCGCGGCGGAGTCTCTGTCGGGCAATTGGTGCGTCCTTTAGAGTCTGTGGGCTGCTACGTGCCGGGCGGGCGCTATCCGCTGGTTTCCACTTTGCTGATGACGGTGATTCCCGCTCAGGTCGCGGGCGTGGAGGACATCCGTGTGGTGTCGCCTAAGCCGTCAATGGAAGTTTTGGCCGCGGCGGCGATGCTGGGCGTTCGCGAGTTTTACCGCGTGGGCGGGACACAGGCCATTGCGGCGTTGGCGTACGGGACCAGCAGCATTCCGCGGGTCGACAAGATTGTGGGCCCCGGGAACGCTTATGTCACAGTGGCGAAGAAGCTGGTCTCGTTCGACTGCGCGATTGATTTTCTCGCCGGGCCTACGGAAGCCGTCGTTCTGAGCGACTCCGGGGTTCCGGAGTTCATTGCGGCCGATTTGGTTGCGCAGGCCGAGCATGATCCTGAGGCGCTGGCTGTGTTTATCACGACGTCTCGTGAGTTAGCGCGATCGGTAAGGTTGAGCGTGGGACGCCTCGCGAAAGGGAATCCTTGCGCGCTGGAATCTTTGGGAGGGCGAGGAGCAATTCTCGCCGCAGCGTCTCGCGAACAGGCGCGGGAGTGGGCCAATCGGATTGCGCCCGAACACATCACGGTTGCTGCGGAGGACTTGCCGTTTATTCAGAATGCGGGCTCGGTCTTCGTGGGGAACTACTCGGCGCAGGCAGCGGGCGATTACGCATCCGGGCCGAACCACGTGTTGCCGACTATGGGGCAGGCGCGATTTCGAGGAGGTCTGAGCGTGGTGGATTTTGTGAAGGTCATTACGGTGCAGCAGCTTTCTGCCGCTGGCTTGAGGCGGATTGCGCCGGCAGTTGAATGTCTTGCCGAGGCGGAAGGATTGCCTGCGCATGCACAGTCCATCCACGTGAGGTGCGAACATGCTTAGTCCACGCGAGGCGGTGCGCACGCTGCCTTCGTACCACCCTCCGCTGGCGGGGCGGACTGGCCTGCGTCTCGATTTCAACGAGAACACGGTTGGGTGCTCGCCGCGAGTGCTCGAACGCTTGCGGCAGTTGGGTCCGGAACAACTTGCCAGTTATCCCGAGCGCGAGCCGGTGGAAGCGGGGGTGGCTGACTTTTTGGGGATTGCAGCGGCGGAACTGCTGTTGACGAATGGCGTGGACGAAGCGATCCATTTGCTCTGTGAGACCTATCTTGAACCCGGAGACGAAGCGCTGATCGTTGTGCCCACTTATTCGATGTACCGGATCTATATGATGGCGGCGGCGGCGCGGGTCATCAGCGTTCCCGCGGGCAGGGATTTTCATTTTCCTGCCGATGACCTGTGCAACCGCATTACGCCGCGCACTCGACTGATCGCCATCGCCAATCCAAACAATCCCACTGGAACGGTCGCGCCTCCGGAAGACCTGCTGCGAATCGCTCGGTCGGCGCCGGACGCGGCGGTGCTCGTGGATGAAGCTTACTTTGAGTTTTACGGGCAAAGCATGCTGGCTATGCGCAACGAGTTCTCTAACCTGTTTGTGGCGCGCACGTTTTCTAAAGCATATGGTCTGGCTGGGCTGCGCATTGGGGCGCTGGTTGGCGATGCGGATCAAATGCGCGCGGTGAGGCGAGTCGGTTCGCCCTACAACGTGAACGCGGTGGCGCTGGCTTGCCTGCCGGACGCGCTCGGCGATCAGGCGTACATCCGGCATTATGTCAGCGAAGTTCGCGAGTCACGGGGCCGCCTTGAACGCGCGCTTGAGGCCAGCGGGATTCAATTCTGGTCGAGCCAGGCGAACTTCGTGCTTGCGCGGGTGGGGGCTGCGGCGTCCTTTGTCGAGCACATGCGGCGGCGCGGCATCCTGGTGAGGGACCGTTCGAGCGATCACGGTTGTGAGCGATGTGTGCGCATCACGCTTGGCCCGCGCGAGCATGTTGATTGTTTGCTCAGCGCACTCCAGGAAACGTGCGACGAGCTTGGCATTGCGCAAGGAGCATCGCGGCGATGAGAAAAGGAAGCATCAAGCGCGTCAGCAAAGAGACGCAGATTCAGATCTCACTCACCATTGAGGGGCGCGGGCGCTATCAGGTGTCCACTGGCATCCGGTTCTTTGACCACATGCTGGAACTCTTCGCTCATCATGGAGGCTTCGATCTGAAACTCAAGGCCCGCGGCGATCTCGATGTCGACCAGCATCACACGGTGGAGGACGTGGGCATCGTTCTGGGGCAGGCGTTTGATAAGGCGCTGGGTAGCAAGCGGGGTATGCTTCGAGCCGGATATTTTCTGATGCCGATGGACGAAACCATGGGAATGGCCGCCGTGGATTTCTGCGGACGGACCGCCGCCGTGGTGGACACCAAGGTGCGCACGCGGCTGGTTGGCGACCTTCAAGCGGAACTTGTGCACGATTTCTTTGAGGGCTTTGCCCGGGGCGCGCGGGCTAATGTTCATGTGCGCGTGCTTTATGGGCGATCGAGCCATCACAAGATTGAGGCGCTGTTCAAAGCTTTTGCGCGGGCGTTGCGCGCGGCTTGCTGGCGCGACCGGCGCATGGCGCGCTTGCTGCCCAGCACCAAGGGAGTGCTGTGATGATCGCGATCGTGGATTATGGCGCCGGGAATCTGGTTTCGGTGAAGAAGGCGCTGGACTGGCTGGGACAGGAGTGCGCTATCACTTCCGATCCTGGGGAGGTTGCAAAAGCTACAAAGATCGTGCTTCCCGGCGTGGGTCATTTTGCCACGACGGCGGCCCTCGGGCGATCGGGTTTGCGAGATACCATTGGCGATGCCATCGGCCGTCGCATTCCGTTCCTGGGCATCTGCGTCGGCATGCAGTGGATGTTTGAGCGGAGTCAGGAATCTCCGGAGACTTCGGGGCTGGGTGTAATGGAGGGCGAATGCGAGCGCTTTCCTGCAAGCGTGAAATCGCCGCATGTGGGGTGGAACCAGCTTGAGGTGGACTCGTCCTGCCGGCTGTTGCGCGGCGTGCCGTCGTCATCGTTTGTATATTTCACGCATTCCTTTCGTGCCCCGCTGGGCGAGACGACGGTGGCGTGCTGCGAGTACGGCGGGCGGTTTTCAGCGGCGGTGGAACGAGATCATCTATTTGGAGTGCAGTTTCACCCCGAAAAATCCGGGGAGATTGGGTTGAAGTTGCTGGGTAATTTTTGTGCGCTCTGAAATGCTGACGAAACGCATCATCGCCTGCCTGGACGTGGACGGCGGCCGCGTCGTTAAGGGCGTGCAGTTTGAAAATCTGCGCGACGCGGGCGACCCGGCCGAGTTGGCGAAGGCGCATAGCGAGTCGGGAGCGGATGAGATCGTGCTTCTGGATATTTCGGCGGCGCACGAACAGCGTGCAACGCTGCTCGACACCGTGCGCCGAGCCGCGCGCGAATTGTTCATTCCCTTCACGGTGGGGGGAGGCATTCGCACGCTGGAGGATGCGGCGGCGGTTTTTTCGGCTGGGGCGGACAAGATCAGCATCAACTCCGCAGCTCTTGCTGATCCAACTTTGATCACGCGGATCGCGGAGCGCTTTGGCTCGCAGGCAGTGGTTGTCGCCATTGACGCCAAGCGCTCCGAGGGCACACCGCGCTGGGAAGCGTTCACGCATGGAGGACGCGCGTCGGCGGGGCGTGACGCCATTGCCTGGGCGCAGGAAGCGGAATCGCGCGGCGCGGGCGAAATCCTGTTGACATCGATGGACCGCGATGGCACGGGCGCAGGTTTTGATTGCGAATTGACGCGAGCCGTGGCTGACTCGGTGCGGATTCCCGTCATTGCTTCCGGCGGCGCGGGCGGCGCACAGCATTTTGTCGAGGTATTTCGCGAGGGGCACGCCGACGCTGCGCTGGCGGCGTCGATTTTTCACTATGGTTTCAGCCGGCTCGTGGACCTCAAGCAACAGGTCGCCGCTCGGGGAATTCCGGTGAGGTGGCCGTGCTGATTCCCTCGATCGATTTGATGGGCGGTAAGATCGTTCAGTTGGTTCAGGGCAGGAAGAAGGCGCTGGAGTTCGACGACTTCGAGGCGTGGGTAGGGCGCTTCGCGAAGTATCCGCTGGTACAACTGATTGATCTCGACGCTGCCATTGGGACGGGGGACAATGTCGAACTGGTCAGAGAATTCGCTCGCCAACTACCGTGCCAGGTTGGTGGGGGAATCCGCTCGGTAGCGGCTGCTGAGGCGGCAATCGCGGCGGGAGCGCAGCGGGTGATCATCGGATCGGCGCTGTTTGCCCAGGCGAAACTGGATAAGGGCCTCGCAGAAAGGATGGCCAGCGCGGTCGGTGCAAGGCGGCTGGTGTTCGCTCTCGATGCGATTGGGGGGCGAGTGGCCATCCACGGATGGCGAAAGGTGACCGATGTCGCCCCTCTACAAATGGTGCAGGCGCTTGAGCCCTGGTGCGGCGCGTTTCTCTACACGCACGTGGAGACGGAGGGTTTGTTGCGGGGCTTTCCGCAGGATGTGATCCGTCCGTTGCGACAGGCCACGACCAGACAACTCATTGCGGCGGGCGGGATAAAAGCACAAAAAGAGATCGACGAATTGGATGCGATGGGCGTGGATGCGGTGGTCGGAATGGCTCTCTACAAGGGCCTTCTGCCTGGGTTTGTCATTTCGGGCGAATGACGGTTTCCGCTTTACGAATCGCCTTTTCGTGCAACTCCCAGGAATGGATTGCTTTTCGGCATCCGTCTCGCGCGAGGCTCGTGCTTAGTTGTTTCTCTGCCTGGTCGAAAGCTTCTTCGGCGTCCATTCTGGCGCGGTAGGCCTCGTCATCCGCTTCCTTGACCTTCTTGGCGATGAGCGTTGCCTCTGGGGCGCTCACTGGCGGCGGTGGCGTCTCGTGGTTACGCGCGGCGGTTCGTGCATTTTGCGCGACTAGCGCTTCGTAAGCAGTTCTTACCTGATCCGGCCAGCGCTGTCGGATTGCCTCGCTCAATTGATCAAGCGCGGCATTGGCTTGGTCGGCGGTCTTCCGCACTCGTTTCTTTTCGCGCAGCCACCTCATCACCGACCAAGTCACCGCCTCGGTCATTAACGCCTTCGCAGTTTCGACTTCGGGGAGCTTTTCCATTGCATTGTTCCAGGGGCTGCCGGCGAACACTTCTAATAACAAAATAGGCTGCTCTCGGGCTCGATTCATTCCAGTGATGGGAATCACACTTCGTAGTGACGCGACGCAATCCCTGCACGGCGGCTATTGACTGGGAGCCGCGCAAATACTAGAGTAAGGTCAATGCTGCAATGCAGCAATTGGAGGCAATCTATGCCAACCCACAGCAAGCCCCACGATGACAACTCCCCCCTGGCGATTCTGAAAGAACTGGCCGTCGAGGGAACATCGAGTCTCGTGGAAGCACAGCGAACTTTTCTCAACCTGGTGCAACAAGAGAATGACATCATTTTCAACGGAGTTAAAGAACGGATTAGCGGCTTCATCCCAGCCGTTGCAATGACCGATCTTGCACAGCGCAGCCTGGATACTTTCATCGGGATGCAGCAAGAATTGCTGACAACCACAAGCAAGCAGACGATCCAGTGGCTGGAGTTAGAGAAAGCGGGGAAGGGCAATCGCGCGGCGCATCTGGTTGATTTTGCCCGTGAAGGCGTGGAAACTTTCACCCGCGCGCAGAAAAAATTCCTTGACCTGGTGGCGCAGGAGGCCGCGACCGCGACCGGCAGCAGGAAGGCCCACGACGGCAAGGCTACGAAGAAAACCGAACTTGCGCAACTGGCGCGCGAAGCAGTGAACGCTTTTATCGAGGCGCAGAAGAGACTGCTGGATGTCATGGGTCAGCAGATGAACGTGAACCTGGACGCTGCCACTCGAACCATGGAAGTGATGTCGCCTTCGCGGTTGTTACCGATGGCGCGCCGGACCGGCGAAGGCGTGAAGAACTTTTTCGACGCGGAAAAGTCGCTGGTCGGGTCGCTCATCAAGCCGGGCAAGAAGGCGGTCGGCCGTGCCAAGCAGGGCCGGGCCCGCACAACCCGGCGGCACAAGGCAGTACCGGCTTAAGCAAGCAGGGTTGAATCGGTAACGGGCGCCCTTGCAGTTAGAACGATCACACTGCCATTTCCGTGATCGCGGGCGCTGCCGTCGCCTTTGGCATCAGCAAGCGGTTCAGAAGCACTCGCTCCCACAGCACACACAACCGGCTGGTGTAGAGGAGCGCGCTGCACTGTAGCGCAAGCCAGTCCCGGGTCATGAGTGGCGACCGGAACGCAAAGCGATTAGCGAGCCAGTGCTGGGCGACGTGACGCGCGAGGGTGAAGCCCATCCCCGTGTCGGAGCCAACGATGTCGCCCAGTATTCCCTCCAGTGTGAACATCACCTTGGATAACATGATCAGTGAACTGGGGAACTTGACGCCCTCAATCGCGACGCGCTCCAGGAGTCGCATGGCGTCAGCGCCGCTGGGCATGCGGGACGCCGGCATCTCGTTGAGGAATTTGGCCACTGACTCGCGGACCCTCCGGCCCCGGGGCGAGGTTATTCGGATGCGACGTTGACTGAGCGCCAAGACTTCGTTGGAGGTGCCCACGGGATCGCGCAAGCTGACCATCAGAAACAAGAGCGCGAGATGACGACGCTGCTCGCGGCTCAGGCGTTCCCTTAGAGCCCAATCGAGGATGACGAGTTCGCCGGTCTTGTTGTTGTAAAGCAAGTTGCCGGCATGGGGATCGCCGTGAAAGAGCGCATCCTGGGTCGAGGAAAAAAGAGGCACGGCGACCAGCGCTTCGACAAGTTGCTCGGCCACTTTGCGACGACGCGCGGCAGGCAAGCGGGCGGCCGCGCTTGTCACCTTGATTCCTCTTTCTTCCGTAAGTGCTGTGATCGTGGGCGTGCACAAAGGCTGAATCACGCGCGGAATGCGAACTCCGGGGAAGGAGCGATAGAGCGTCCCTGCTTCGATCAGCGTCTTTTGTTCGCGGGCGAAGTTGACCTCGTGCCTAAGCAAGCGCCGGACTTTCCGAAAGGTATCGGGAATGAGATGAGCTGCAAATCCGTAGGTGTGGTGCCGGTCGCCGAAGTACTGGGCCAGTCCCTGGAGGTAGTCCATGTCTTCGGCGAAGTATTCGGGGATGTGAGGCTTCAGGACTTTGAAAACGCCGCGTTCTCGACGTCCGGTGTCGGGATTTCGCCAAGTGAAGCGCACGACCGCACTGACACTGGCCTCCTTGAGGATCCTGGGTGCGATCTCTACGGCGAAGGTTTTGGCCCGCGGCCCCAACGCCTTTTTGACGATGGCGCTGATATCTTCCGGATTGACGTCGCGAATTCCATTTTCCAGCTTGGCGAGCGCATTGCGCAGAGCGGGGTGGAGATGCTGGTTGCGCGCGATGACCTGGCCCAGTTTCTGCAGGCCTGGCACCTTGGCGATGAGCCGTAGCAAGCGCACTTCGGGCGACGTTTTGGCTGGAAGTTCGATCTGCTCCAGGAGCTTTGGAGCGAGGCGCGCTGGGGAGAGGCGCGTCACAACGAACATCATGGCGTCGCGCACCGGCGGCCGCCACTGCTTGTAGGCTTCCGGAACGAGCGCATCTACCGGTACGACCTCGTCCACGATCCATCGCGCCATCGCGTCCCGAACGGACTGACCGGCGGGGCTTCGCAGTCCTGCTTCAATGGTGCTGATTCTTTCGGCCGGCGTCGCGCCTTGAGGCAGGAAATTCTCCAGAGCGGTGCGCAACTGTTCGGGCGCGAGCAGGCGAAAGCCCGCTGCCATGGCGGACGCATCCAGCATAGGGGTGAGCTGACCGTTCACACTATGCTCCGCTGCATAGGGATCCGCAGTGACCTCCATCACCGATCTCAGAGGGGCCGTGAGATAGTCTAGGAGATCTGGAGCAGGAAAGCCTTGGCCACTCTGAACGAAGTATTTTCCGGATTATCGGTCCGGCGCCGTTATGAAGTCTGGTTTCTACGTGTGGGATTGGCGGACGGCAGCGGTGCGTGGTGGTTCCGCTATTTGGTGATGAATCCCGGACGCGGCGGCTGCCCCGGAACGCCACAGGGGATGCCGGTGCAAGTGTGGGCCACGTGGTTTCCGGCGGGCGGGAAGCCGCGCAGCTTCATTCAGGGATTTCCGCTAGAGGGATTGGACATCAGCGGCAGAGGGCAGAGTCCGTTTCACTTTCGAATTGGAGACAATGGCATCGACGATGATTCCTGCACTGGATCTTTGGAAGTGGACGGGCATGCCATCTCCTGGAACCTGCGCTACCGTTCGACGTTTCGCGTGACCCTGAGCAATAAGGGGTGGATTGGGTTCTCGCGGACGCCGCACTGCGACGCGGTTTTTTCCGGAGAGATCACGCTCGATGGGCGGAGCTTTGCAGGAGACCCACTTGGATTCGGAGTGCAGGGGCATAACTGCGGATACCGGCATCGCAACTTCTGGACATGGACGCACGCGTATTTTCCTCGGCCCGACCGGCCTGCAAGCGCGTTGGAAGCGTTAGTCTACGAGATGCCGTTCGGACTGGTCTTTCGCAAAGCGGTGCTCTGGCACGACGGACAGAAGTGTCTGTTCCGGGATTTGCGGGAGACCAGAGGCAGTCAAGAAAGCTTGCAGTGGAATTTTCATTGCGCCGCGCGAAACGGATTACGGCTGGAGGTTGCGATCGACGGACGCGGTCCGAGTGTGCATCGTCTTCCTTATATAAAGACCGGTTGCACGGGCAGCTTCGAGGTGGTGAACAATAGTCTGGCGTCAGCGTCACTTCTCATACATAGTGCCGACGGACAGCCCGAGAAATTAGAGACGACTACGGGGGCGGTTCTCGAAATGGTTGGCTGACTACTCGGGCGATTGAGCTCTGGCCAGACGCTCGGCGACGACGGCATAGGCGGCTGGATTAAATGCCATTCCGATGTGAGTGCCGGGAACTTCCACGTCCTTTTCAGGGTCCGTGGTTATGCAATAGCGCCAATCCACGATGCCGTCCTGGCGCGTGTAAATCGCAGTCTCGAACATCGCCTGGGGAATCTTGCGGCGAAGAGAATCCAGAAAATTGCAAGTGCAGCGTCCGGTATAGCAATCGGGGAGTACTCTGCGGCCGTGCTCCTCGAGAATCCGGAGCCGAACCGCTTCGGCGGCGCGGAGAACGGCTCGATTCGCAACCGTGCCGCGGATGGGCGCAGTCAGCATGATGACCGAAGCCACGTCTTTCGGCCGCGCGCCCGCGACCGAGCGTGCGATCACGCCTCCAAGGCTATGACCGATCAGATGGATCTTGCGTCCGGTGTCAGACAATGCTTTTTCGATCGTCTGGTTCAGGCGACGCTGGATGAGCAGGTTCGGACATTCTGCGTTGACGCCGATGCCGGAAAAATAGGGCCGGTATCCGATCCGCTGGAGCCAGGCGTGGAGTTCGGTAAGGTAAAGATCGGTGCCGAGAAACCCGGGAATGATCACGACAGCGGATCCATCTCCGCGCGGTACACCCAGGCCGTAGTACACGGGCGTGGCGTGCAACAGGAGAATCTCAGCCCCGAATAGAGCTTCGGTCCAAAAACTGGAAGTGTTGGCTTTGGGATAGGGTCGCGGAGTAGTCCTGCGCCGCTTAGTCGTGGAAGGCCGCGCTGCTGCTATTTTATGTTTACGCGGCAAGTTCGTTCCTGGGCCTGCCCGATCTCCACGTCGGCACGCGGAGAGGGCGAATGCTGCACTGCGGAATTATACCGCGCGGTGCTCGCCGATCCAAGCGAGATTTCCACCCGTAAACTCGGCTCGAACACCGGGGGAAGGAAGGCTCAACGCTTCTTGCGGGAGCGGCGTTTTCGGTTTTGAGACTTTCCCGTCCGACCCTCGAGTTCCGCCACTCGCTTGCGCAGGGCCTTAACCTCGGACTCTGTATCAGTTTGGGGGGGCGACGACGCGGCCGTGCCCAGGAAGCGTTTCATCATGTCCACGGGCGAGAAGATGGCGGACTGGACTTCGGTCAGCCTGCTCTGCACCGTATCTTGCAGCTTCTGATAGGTGTCGAACGCGGACTTGAGATACCACATGAGAAATTCCTGCCGCACTTCATCGGAGGCCATGATCAACTGGCGCAGCAACTCGAGCGGCAGACCCGTGGGTTTACCCCTGGCGTCTTCCGTGATGATCTGCGTCAAGATGACGCGGGTCAGGTCCTGACCGGTCTTCGCGTCGACTACACGCACGTCCCTGCCCGCACGAATATGGGCAGCCAGATCGTCGAGGTTCACGTAGCGGCTGCCGGTTGTGTCGTACAAGCGGCGGTTGCCGTATTTCTTGATAAGGATTACGGAGGGCTTCATAGATTAGTCTCGATGCTGCTCTGCACCCGTATGCAGGAATATCTTGACACAAGTCCTTTGGGCTCGTATATTTTACTCGATGCTGCAATGCAGCAATCGGAGGCAATTTATGGCAGCGGCAACAAAGCATGAATCCACTCACCCGAAAGAGTCGTCGACGTTTTCTCTGCTTTCGGGTTGGGCGCAGCAAGGGGTGCAAACGCTGTTCGCGACACAGCGGATCCTCATCGATCTGGCGATGCGGCAGAATGCCAGTGTGATGCAGGCCGTACGGCAGCAGCTATCGGATCCCCGTCATTCTCCAACCGCCATTCTCAGCGAGGTCGCCGAGGAAGGCATGACGAACTTTTTGGATGGACAGAAAGTTCTGCTTGAACTCGGTAAACAACAGAACGAAATTCTGATGACGGGCGTGAAAGAGCGGATGGGAGACTGGCCCGCGGCGCATGCGATGGCCGATCTGCTGCGGCGCAGCGTGGACACTTTCATCCAGATGCAGGAAGAGTACCTGAAGATAGCCAGCAAGCAAACACGCACATGGGTGGACGCCGCCAAAGCCGGCAAGCCGTACCAGCCGGAGCACATGGTGGATTTGGCCCGCGAGGCCATGGAGAACTTCGTCAAGGCGCAGAAGCGGTTCATGGACGTCATCGCAGAGGAAACTGCGAAAGCAACTGGCGGCAAACATACCAACGGCGCTGGAAAGAAAATGAAACAGACCGAGTTGTCGGACTTGGCGCGGAAGGCCACCGACTCGTTCATGGAAGCGCAAAAGCGGCTGGTTGATGTCGCTGGACGCCAGATGGATGCCAACGTGAAAACTGCAGGCAAGACGCTGGAACTTCTGAAGCCCTTCCCGTTTCTTCCGGTGAGCGAGCTCACGCGGGAGGCAGTGAAGAGCTACGTCGATGCCCAAAAGGCCTTGATGGATGTAATGGTGAAACCGCTGAATGGATCGAAGACCGCTGCGAAGGCAGTGCGTCACACTCGGAAGCCGGTGAAGAGGGCGAAAGTGGCAGCGGCCGTTGCCTAGGGACCAGGAAACGATTGCGAAGGCTAGCGCGCGATCCGCCTGCGGTCGAAATGCTTTGGTCTGCCGCAAGGTTACGTCTTAACGCGGCTTCGGGTGAAAGATGCGCTTTCGCCCGAAGTCGCCTTTTCCGCTTGATGTCGGGGAGGCGAGCCTTGTTATAACGCGAGGCTGCTAATCTCTCGGATGGACGAGAGTCGCGATCATTCATCAGCATGCCCGGCTCCGACCGGGTGACTGGACGCGTATGGCGTAGAGGTGGACGTGATGATTTCGCTGACTCCTGTCCGTTTCTTTAACTAACCGAAACACACGAATCAATGTTTTGAGGGAGAGGGAATATGGCTACGGTTACCGCAGTACCGGCTAGCAAGATCCGCGGCGGCAGCTTCCTGATCGAGGAGCGCGCGCCGGAGGAAGTTTTCACTCCAGAAGATTTCAGCGAGCAACACTTGCTCATTGCGCAAACCGCGGAGGAATTCGCCAACAAGGAAATCGTGCCCAATATTGAGAACATGGAGCACAAGAACTTCGCCATTACCCGGGAGCTGGTGAGGAAGGCAGGAGAGCTTGGGTTGAGCGGCGTGGATGTTCCCGAACAGTACGGGGGTATGCAGATGGATAAGGTCACCTCCGCGATCATCGCCGATCGTCTGGCGAAGTACGGCGGCTTCAGCACGACGTGGGGTGCTCACACCTGCATCGGCACGCTTCCTATCGTCTACTTCGGCACGGAGGAGCAAAAGAAGAAGTATCTGCCCGGGCTGGCCAGTGGGGAGACCATCGGTGCGTACGCGCTGTCGGAGTCGTCGTCCGGGTCGGATGCTCTGAATTGCCGCACCCAGGCCAAGCTTGCGGGCGATGGCAAGCACTACATTTTGAACGGCGAAAAAATGTGGATCACCAATGCAGGGTTCGCCGACCTGTTCATCGTGTTTGCTAAAGTGAGCGGCGAGAAATTCACGGCTTTTATTGTGGAGCGTGGTTTTCCCGGTTTTTCAGTGGGAGCGGAGGAACACAAGATGGGGATCCGCGGCTCTTCCACCTGCCCGCTGATTCTTAACGACTGCCAGGTTCCGGCGGAGAATGTCCTCGGCGAGATCGGCAAAGGGCACCACATTGCCTTCAATGTTTTGAACGTAGGGCGGTTCAAGCTGGGGGCAGGCTGTGTGGGCTCGGCCCGCAACTGCATCGAGAGCGCCATCGCGTACGCCAAGCAGCGCAAGGCGTTCGGGAAGGTGATCGCGGATTTCGGCTTGATTCGCGAGAAGCTAGCCAACATGGCGGCTGGCATTTTTACCGGTGAAGCTATGGCGTATCGCACCGTCGGCATGATGGATGCGGCCATTGCACAGCTCGGTGAAGGGCACGAAGACATGGCGCAGGTGCGCAAGGTGATCGATGAATACGCCGTCGAGTGTTCGATTCTCAAGGTGTGGGGATCGGAGTTCATCGACTACGTCGTCGACGAAACCGTACAGATTTACGGTGGGTACGGGTTTGTGGAGGAATATCCTGCCGAACGCAATTACCGGGATGTTCGTGTGAATCGGATCTTCGAGGGCACGAACGAAATCAACCGGCTGCTCATCACCGGCTTTCTGCTCAAACGGGCCATGTCCGGACAACTCCCATTGATGGCAGCGATCAAAAAACTCATGGATGAGGTGCTGTCGGGAACGGCCGACGAGGGCGAGGAAGGTCCTCTTGCCCAGGAGCGGAGACTGGTCGCGACGGCCAAGAAGATTGGCCTATTTGCGGCTGGCATTGCCACCCAGAGATACATGCAAGCGATCCAGGATCAGCAGGAGATCATGGGCGGAATCGCCAACATGACCATCGAGACCTATGCCATGGAGTCAGCGGTGCTGCGCGCGCAGAAACTGGCCGTGCGGAACGGCGAAGCGGGCGCTGGGCATGCGGTTGCAATGACCCGCGTCTACATGTCAGGCGCGATGGAGAAAATCGAAAGCGCGGCGAGAATGGTCATTGCCGCGTGCAGCGAGGGAGACATGCTGAGGTCGCAACTGGCAATCCTGCGCCGGCTGTGCAAGTACGAACCATTCAACACGGTGGCGCTGCGGCAGGCCATCGCTCAGAAAGTCATCGAGACCGGGAAGTACCTGGTCGCATAGCATCGCGTCATTCCGGCGAAGCGCGATGGTGGTGCTGTATGGCAATCGGCAGCCCGCAATTCGATTTCGACTTCATCGTGATCGGGTCCGGCTTCGGCGGCAGTGTTTCCGCCCTTCGACTGGTAGAGAAGGGATATCGGGTTGCCGTGATCGAGATGGGGCGCCGCTGGGCGCCCCTATCTTTTCCGCGCACGAGTTGGTCCATTCATCGCTGGTTCTGGCGGCCGAAGCTGGGGCTGCGCGGCTTCTTCAACATGCGTTTCTTCCGTCATGCCACCATCTTCCACGGCTGTGCTGTTGGCGGTGGATCGATCACCTATGCCGGCACTCTTCTTTCTCCGCCGGACAAAGTGTGGCAAACCGGATCCTGGGCTGGCTTGGCTGACTGGAAGGCGGAGATGCCTCGCCACTATCAGACCGCGTCACGCATGCTGGGCGTAACGCAAAATCAGATCCTTGGAGCTGCCGATCGATTCCTCAAAAAAACGGGGGACGCTGCCGGCTGCGGCCATTCGTTTTATCGCACGCGTGTGGGCATCTTCCAGGCCGCCGAAGGTGAAGCAGCCAATAAGACTTTCCCCGATCCATTTTTCGGGGGAAAAGGTCCACCGCGAACCACATGCATCGGCTGCGGCGGTTGCATGATGGGTTGCCGGTATGGCGCGAAGAATACGCTTGATCTCAACTACCTGTATCTGGCGGAAGAGTATGGGGCCCGAGTCTTCCCGGAAACGAAGGTGGTGAACGTCCAACCGCTGGCCGGCGCGAGCGATGGCGGCGCCGGGTACGAAATCCGTACGGTGAAGTCCACTGCCAGGGTTCGGCAGCAACCTCGGAAGCTCACCTGCCGCGGCGTGGTCTTCTCCGCGTCCTCGCTGGGAACCATGGAACTGCTCTTCCGGCTCAAAGAGAACGGCTCGTTGCCGGGGATCAGCGGCCGTCTGGGCAAACATGTTCGCACGAATTCGGAGTCGATCATCGGGGCGCGCGTACCCGGGTGCAGCGAGGATCTGTCGCAAGGCATCGCCATTGGCTCCGGCATCTACATCGACGAACACACGCACATTGAGGCCGTGCGCTATCCAAGTGGCTCTGACACCATGGGCCTTCTCACCACGATGCTGACCGATGGCCGCCCGGGCTTCCTGCGCATCGGCCTCTGGCTGAAAAATAACCTGAGCTCTCTGCTGCTTCACCCGGTCAACACTTTGCGCCTGTTTCGGCCCTGGGGCTGGGCGCGAGAGGCCACAGTTCTGCTCTGCATGCAAGCGTTGGAGGGGCATATCGAGATGCGATGGCAACGGCGCTGGTTCTGGCCGTTCTCCAAGATGCTGGTCAGTCGCGGCGACAGGGTGCCTACGTATATTCCTAAGGCCAACGAGTTTGCCCGAGAATTCGCGACAGTCGCGGGAGGCACCGCCATGAGCATGCTTCCTGAGATCCTCTTCGATATTCCCGGTACGGCGCACTGCATCGGAGGTTGTGTCATTGCGGGTTCACCGGAGCGGGGCGTGGTGGACGATCACCACCGCGTCTTTGGCTATCGCAACATGTACATCTGCGACGGGTCCGTTGTGGCGGCAAACCTCGGTGTCAACCCAAGTCTGACCATCACCGCTTTGGCCGAGCGCGCGATGAGTTTCGTCCGTCCCGCGGCAGAGACGACGTGGAATGACGCAGCGGCCGATTCCCCATCCACGCGTTCCCTTGCATGACGCCGTTGCATGACGGTGTCGTGCGAAGCCTCGTGAGCTTCCTGGCCTCTCCGTTCCTCCTGTGAAAGCGTGTGATGTTCGTCACAACGCCACGTGACAGCAGTTGTAGACCAAGCCAACCCTTAGAGTTCTACTTTGGGAACGAGGCTGAACTAAAGTGCTCGCCGGACCCCAGACAGCCGTTACCTCCAGCGTTTCTCTCCCACCTTGCGCGAATCCCACCACGGCTCGGTTCCTGAAGCAATCGAGAAAATCGTGCGGGCAGAGAAGAGGTTAGAGGTAAGTTCTGGCGCGGAACTCATCCGGAGGCTCAGTGTCCGAGCAGACACGCTCGCACCAGCGATGGTTCGCCGCAAGATCCACGGGAGGTAGCGATGATCGCCAGTGAAGCAGTGAAGGAGCGGGTTCAGATTCCGCTTGCCGTAGAAAACCTCAGCGTGGAACGAATCGCTTATCTCGACGGGCTGGTCAGTCAGGCCCGAACCGCCGCGGCTGTGTTTACGCAATTCACGCAGGAGGACGTCGATCGCATCGTTAAGGCGATGGTGATGGTGGGGCTGGAACAAGCTCAACATCTCGCGCGTCTGGCGGTTGAAGAAACCAAGCTCGGAGTGATGGAAGACAAGGTGTTAAAGAACATGGTCGCCACTGAGTTCGTCTACAACTACGTCAAGGACAAACGCACCGTTGGCATCATTCGCGAGTTTCCCGAGCGCAACCTGGTGGAGATGGCTGAACCGATTGGGGTCATCTTCTCACTCACACCGATTACGAATCCCACGTCAACGGTCTTGTTCAAGTGCATCATGGCCATCAAGACGCGGAATGCAGTGATTTTCAGTCCACATCCGAAGGCATGGCTTTGTTGCTCCGAGGCCGTAAGGATCATGTATGAGACCGCGGTGAAACATGGCGCGCCCGAGGGAGTTTTTACATGTCTGGAATCGCCCACGCTACAGGACAACGCCTGCCTGATGCGGCATAAAGATGTGGGCCTGATTGATGCCACGGGTGGACCGGGCATGGTGAAAGCCGCCTACAGTTCCGGAAAGCCGGCTTTGGGTGTGGGTGCAGGGAATACGCCAGTCTACCTGGAAAAAACCGCGGATCTGAACACGGCCGTGGTGGACATCATCGTTTCCAAGACTTTCGATAACGGAACGATTTGCGCTTCTGAACAGACGGTAGTGATTGACGACGAGATTTATGAACTGGCGCTGAAGAAATTCGCAGACCTGGGCGCGCACATCTGCAGTGAGAAAGAGACCAGGCAACTGGAGCGCACGGTGATTGATCCTCAGACCGGATTCATGCAGCCCATGGCCGTGGGCCAGAAGGCCACCGATATCGCCCGCTTTGTCGGTCTTTCCGTGAAGCCAAACACCAAGCTGCTGATTGCACCGATTCACGGAGTAGGCCGCGAACATCCGCTGTCGGTCGAGAAGCTGTTTCCGGTACTCGCTGTCTATCGAGCCAAGTCCGTCGCTGAGGCGCTGCGGGTGTGTGTGGACGTGAACCATGCCGGAGGACTGGGACATACGGCAGTCGTTTTCTCGCGCAACGATGAAGTTATCCGCAAGTTTAGTGACGTGATCAATGCGGGGCGGATCATCGTGAATTCTCCGGGATCCGTCGGCGCGCTAGGCGCGGTTTACAACGATCTGGTGCCCACGTTCTCTTTCGGATGTGGAACCGGCGGCGGCAACAGCACTACCGATAACGTAAACGTCTTTCATTACCTCAATATCAAGCGCGTGGCTCGGAGGACGCAGACCCATATGTGGTTCCGGGTTCCGAATCAGATTTACTTCAACATGAACGCGGTGGAGAATCTGCGCCAGTTCCCCTCGCTCTCGACCATCATCGTGACCAGTCCGGCGCTGGAGCAGATCGGCCACGTGGATATTGTGCGGCGCCACATTTGTCCTAAGACTCACGTTCATGTCCAGGTCATTCCTGATGCGGAACCCGAGGTCAAGGTGATTGCGCTGGGAGTGGAGGCGCTCAATTTCTATAAAGCCGACCAGATCATCGCGCTCGGTGGAGGGTCGGTGATCGACGCGGCGAAGATCATGAAGCTCAAGTACGAATCGCCGGAGGCCGACCTGGAATATCTGGCCGCACCTTTTCTGGATCTGCGCAAGCGCGTGGTGGAATATCCGACGGAAAAGATTAACCGGGCGCGGCTGATCGCCGTCTCCACGACCAGCGGAACCGGGAGCGAAGTCACTCCTTTCGCCGTCCTGACCGACAAGGAGCGGGGACGCAAGGTGACACTCGCCGATTACTCCCTGACGCCGGATGTGGCGATCGTCGATCCGCAGTTTGTCATGTCCATGCCAAAGGGGCTGACCGCGGATTCCGGGATTGATTGCCTGACCCACGCATTGGAAGCGGGGGTTTCGAATTATGCATCACCTTACACCGACTCCAGCGCCATGCAGGCGATTCGGCTGGTGTTCAAGTACCTGCCGATTGCCTATGAGCATCCGCGCGACGAAGAGGCACGCTGCATGATGCACAACGCCGCCTGCATTGCGGCGATGGCGTTCTCGAACGCGTCAGTGGGAGTAAATCATGCGCTGGCCCATGCGTTCGGTGCGCGTTTTGGAGTCGCGCACGGACGCGCCAACGCGCTCCTGCTGCCGCACGTCATTGCATATAACGCCGCGGTTCCGACCAAGTTCATGCCGTCGCCCTACACCCAAGGGTATGTGGCACACAAGAAGTACGCCACGATCGCGGACTTGCTGGGCTTGGGTGGTCACACGGTGGAAGAAAAGGTGAACAAACTGATCGAGGCGACGGAACAGTTGCTCGACCAACTGAGATTTCCGAGGTCAATCGCCGAACTGGGAATCTCGAAGGAAGAATTTGAGCGGGCGGTGCCCGACCTGGCGAGGATCGCCTTTGACGATCCCTCCTGGCGATCGAACCCTCGCATGCCGCTGATGACGGAACTGGTCGAACTGTTCTGGAAGGCTTATGAGGGGCGAGGAGTGGCAAAGGATGCTGGCGCGTCTCAGCAACAAACCGTGTGAGGAGTGGAGCGTATGGCAATGATTGCTGTGATTCTGAACATTGATGAAACGCGCATGGTCTCAGCCCTGCGAGAGGCCGGGGAGAAGTTGGAGGGCACTGAAGGCGAAGCCGTCCTGGATTTCTCGTCCGTGCGCCGGATCGATTCGAGTGCGCTGCGAGCGATGGAAGAGCTTGCCCGCATCGCCGACGAGAAATCCGTGAAGGTCGCCTTGCGCGGAGTCAACGTCGATGTCTACAAAGTGCTCAAGCTGGTGAAGCTGACGAGGCGGTTTTCTTTCGTGAACTGAGAACGGGCTCGCGCGGCGACCCACTAGGAGAGTTGTGATGCAGAACCATCAACAGAGTGATCGTCTTTCCTGGGGGGACACGGTCTTCCTGCATCTCGAACGAGAAGGCATGCCGCTCAATGTGGCGAGCGTGTGTATCTTCGAGGGTGAGATTGCGTTTGAAGACTCCGTCCAGTTCATCGAGTCGAAACTGCCGGTTCTTCCCCGCTATCTCAAGCGGGTTGTGCCCGCGCCGTTTGGTCTAGGCCTTCCCAGCTGGGAATATGACCCGGAATTCGATCTGCGCCGCCATGTGCGCGAAGTGCAACTCAAGCACGGCACCGATACTGAGCTGAAGGCAGTTGCTGGAAAGCTTTTCAGCACAGTGATGGAACGGCGGCACCCACTGTGGGACATGACGGTGATTCGCGGGTTGAAGGGCGATCGCACCGGGATCATCTTGCGGATGCATCACTGTCTGACCGACGGCATTGCAGGAGTGGGCATTCTGAACGCGCTTTTGGATGCGAACCCGGAAGCGCCGCGTCTGCCGAAGAAGAAGATTAGGTTCCGCGTTCCGCCGCCACGAGACCCGCTGACCTCACTTACAGCGGGGTTCGTCGATTCGTATTCTGATTTCGTGAAACGGATTCTTTCCGCGATGGCCGATGTTCTGAGTATGACGGAACGCGCGGCCGCTAACGGCGGAAACGTGAACACCGACGAGTTTGCGGCCCTGTTTCCCGAGATTACAGCCTTTACCGAGCGTCTCCGGTTCAATGTAATCTACCAGGGACCGCAGAAATTTGCCTTCACCGAGATTCCCCTGGCGGAAGTCAAAGCCATCCGGCATAAATCCGGGACCAGCATCAATGACATTATTCTCACTCTCGTGACCACGACCATTCGCCGCTACTGTGAACTGCATGGCGACCGCATCAAGGAGAAGTTGCTGCGGATCATGGTCCCCGTAAATTTGCGCGGCAACGGCAACCCGTCGGAGTTGGGGAACCGCATTTCGCTGGTTCCCGTCACCATTCCGCTGAGTATTCGGCAGCCGCGAAAGTTGTTGGCCGCGGTTCATCAGCGGACGGAATTTCTCAAGCGCATGCACGCCGCCGAGTTGGTCAGTCTGGCGGGAGGTTTGATCGGGATGTTCCCGACGTCCGTCCAGGGGTTGGCTGGACCGATTGCAAGCCAGTTGCCCATTACGCCGTTCAACCTGGTCTGTACGAATGTGCCGGGACCGCAATTCCCGCTCTATCTGCTCGGCCACAAGATGCTGCATTGTTATCCCTACGTTCCGGTCGGAGGCGAGATGGCGGTTAACTGCGCCATCCTGAGCTACGACGGCACGGTGTACTTCGGCTTCAGCGGGGATGTGCACGCAGCGCCCGATCTACGACGGCTTGAAAAACTGCTGATGACAAGCTTCACGGAATTGCGGGCCGCTGTTGGAATTAGGCCGCCGGAAAGGAAAAGACCGCGCAGGAAACGGAGAGTAGCGTCGGCCGTCTCCGCGCCGTCAAAGAGCGCGCCCGTGCCGATTCCAACTGTCAGCAGCTTTTCGTCCATTGAATCGAAACGAATACCAGAACGCGCGCCAACCACCGGGCAGTAGAATCCCCTGACACAGTTGATCGTCGCGTAGGGAACACAAGCATCAGCGTGGACCGATATGGGAAGAGTTTGGAATTCTGATAGGGCGGTGGAAGGCCTCACTACAAGTCTCATCTGTACCGCAGTCGAATCGTCTTCCCCGTTTTTCCGCAGCGCGATTGTCCTTCAAGAAAGGTGGCGTATGAGATCAATGAGACGTTTAATATTTTGCGGACTTATGATTCTTATTTGTCTGCCAGCATTGGCGCAGCAGACTGATATCAACCGTTACACCCTGTTTACCGGGTTCGATTACATGATCAGCCCGGCTCGCAACCTCACGGAGCGCGGATTCGAAGCCGATTTCGGTGTGACCGTGAAGCCCTGGTTAGGCCTCGGCGGTGATTTCGGTGCCCTGGGTAGCGACGTCATCAGTGGATCTGGGACGATCAGTGGAAGCGAAACGGTCTATGCTCCCTTGCTGACCCAAATCAACATCGACCCAAACTCGATTCACGTGGCGTTCAAATCGACTACTTACACCTTTGCCGCAGGCCCGCAGTTCTACCTGCGCAAATGGGACAAAGTCACTTTCTTTGCCCGCCCTGGTTTCGGGGGTATCCACGAGAACGCAGATATCGCTTTCCCGCCGCAATTGGGATTCATATTGACGGAACTGGGGGCACCGATCCCGAGCGTTCACCAGACTGACACCGAACTGTTCTTTGGCCTGGGCGGCGGTTTCGACCTCAACGTCTCTCGGAAAGTGGGCGTGCGGTTTGCGGCTGACTGGGTGAATACTCACCTGTTTTCTAACTTGCTGACACCCCGGCAGAACTATATCCGTTTCTCGGTTGGCCCGACTTTTCGCTGGGGACACTTGAGATAGCGGAGCAGCACCTCGAATGATCTTTCGATCCGCTGTTCAGGAAAGGCGAAAGGCTTTCCTTTCGTGGCGTGAGGAGGTAGCCTGCCATGAATCCTCGGACCCTCAACGACATCTTTTTTGCCATTGTGGAACGCAAGCAAGACCCGGTGATGCTGGTTCGCGAGGCATCCGGATGGGCTCCCGTTGGCACACGTCAGTTTTACCGTGACGTGGCTGGCATGGCCCGAGCTCTCAGCCATTGGGGCCTGGTCAAGGGCGATCGGCTAGCCATCCTGAGTGAAAATAGATTCGAGTGGGCAGTCGCGGATTTCGCATCTTTCCTGGTAGGCGTCGTGGTTGTGCCCATCTACTCAACGCTGACGGCGCAGCAGACGGCATACATTTTGTGCGATTCCGGGGCGAGAGTCGCGGTTGTTTCTACAGAGATGCAACTGGAAAAAGTCCTCTCCATTAAGGATCAAACTGCCATAGAAAAAGTGGTATTGATGGATCCCGTGGAAACTGCCGATGCGGTGCAGATGCAGGGGTTGATGCACAAAGGACCCGCTGGAAAGGATACGGAACTGGAAGCCCGGGCGCGGGCGATCACACCTGACGATCTGGTTTCCATCATTTACACGTCCGGAACCACGGGAACCGCAAAAGGGGTGCAACTGACTCACGGCAATTTGACCTCAAATGTACTCAATTCGCTGAACGGTTTTGACGTTCATCCCGGACACGTCAGCATTTCGTTTCTGCCGCTATCGCACGTGACAGCGCGTCATGCTGATATCGCGTTGCTCTATCGCGGCGTCACGCTGGCTTATTGCCCTTTCCTCGAACAGTTGCCTCAGTTTCTTCTGGAGGTGATGCCTACGGTCTTCGTAGCTGTGCCACGCGTCTACGAGAAGATCTACAGTCAGGTAGAACAGAAAGCTAAGGGATTTGCGAAGCGAGCCATTTACCGCTGGGCCCTTTCGGTGGGCCGTTCCCATAGTCCCAAGATTCTGGCGGGCGAGGTGCCAACCTCTCGGGCTTGGAAGTTGGCCCACAGGTTGGTCTATGCAAAGGTGCGTGCCCGAATGGGAGGCAAAGTTCAAATTTTCGTATCGGGCGGAGCGCCTCTAGGTAAGGAGCTAGCGGCGTGGTATGCGAGCATGGGAATTCGGATTCACGAGGGTTACGGCCTGACCGAGACGTCGCCGGTAATCGCGATTAACAACCCGCGCGCCCACAGACTGGGCACGGTGGGTCGTCCTCTGCCCAACGTCGAAGTCCGGATTGCGCACGACTTGGAAATTCTGGTGCGGGGTCCGTCGGTTTTCCGCGCCTACTGGAACCGGCCCGAGGAGACCAGAGACGCCTTTGTGGATGGCTGGTTCAAGACCGGAGATATCGGCAGCCTGGATGCGGACGGATTTCTGTCAGTCACAGATCGCAAGAAAGATATGCTTAAGACATCAGGTGGAAAGTTTATCGCACCGCAGCCGGTCGAGAATTACCTTAAGCTCAATGCATTGATAGGAACAGCCGTTGTATTGGGAGACCGGAGGAAATTCGCTTCCGTGATTATTTCACCTGCGTTTCCTCTGCTCGAGGAATGGGCGCGTGCGAACCACATCTCGTTTTCAAACCGCGAAGAACTAGTTGCCAACCCGAAAGTCAAGGCGCTGTATGGAGGCATTGTTGGCGAGCTGAACCGAGGCCTGGCCCGCTACGAGACGTTGAAGAAAATTCTGCTGGTGCCGGACGAATTTACGGCACTCGACGGTACTCTCACCCCGACCATGAAACTCCGACGCAAGGCCATCACTGAGCGCTATCGCGAGCAGATCGATGACCTGTACGAGGAAGCGGAAACCTCCAGCGTGGCGTAAGCGGATCTCCCCTAAAACTTCAGTCCGACGGCGTTGCTGAGGAAAGCAGCGACGGGCGACATTGTGCGGCAGGCGTTGGCGAAGATCGCCATGAACCTGGGGCTGCAGACTTGTTTGTCGGTGAAGTCCACGGCGGTACCGAGATCGCGAAGCTTCAGGTCTTCCACGAATTCGTGATCAGACGGGAAGCCGTGGGGCGGGCGGCGGAGTTTGCCGGCGTCGTCCCAGTTGAGGAGTTGGCGCACGGCACGCCATTCCTCGGGACGCGACACGATGGCGCTTCGGACTTTGAGGAGAGTCGGGGGGTCGGGGCGCCACAGGCCGGACGCAGCAAAACAGCCACCGGCTTCAAGATGGAGATAAAAGCCGGGAGAGTGAACGTCCTTGCCGCGATGGGAAAAGCGCATGGCGACGTGGGTCTTGTAAGGGCGCTTGTCTTCGGAGAATCGCATGTCGCGGTAGATGCGAAACATGGAACCGCGGGAGGGGCGCGGATCGGCGATGAGATGCGGCGCAATTTCGTATAAGGGTGCCGCGAACTCGGTAATAAAACGCAGGGCTGGCTGACGCACGCAAGTTTCAAATTCCTCTTGGTGGGCGAGGAACCACTCGCGGTCGTTGTTGCGCTTGAGACGGGCAAGAAAGCGGAAGAATTCGGCGGTGAAGTAAACGGGCATTAGAGATAAGGTAAAAAGGGCTCGCGGAAAAGTAAAGCGCAACCCCTTGAGTTTGTTCAGACGGACGGAATCGATCGCTCGCCAGTAGATCTTGAAACAGCCAGGGAGTCTCTAGTCCTCCAATTTGAACACCCTTTCCATCAATCGCCATTTCTCGCCGGGCTTGGCTTGGGGTAACGATTTCTGAAACGTTCCCATGAGCCTCTCCCATTCCTGGACTCTCAGGTTAAGTCGATCGGCGTTGGCCTTCGCCTCAAACGCGAAAGACTCATTCACTTCCATGATCATGAACATGCGCGTTCCGAGCAGATAGATCTCCATGTCTTCGATGCCGGAGTCTTTGATGCTTCGAGTAATTTCAGGCCATATCTTTTCGTGATAGCGCTTGTATTCGGCGATCAGGTCCGGATCGTCTTTCAAGTCGAGGGTCAGGCAAAAGCGTCGTTTCATTCGGCCTCTGTAGCGGGAATAGGCAAGGGTGTGCCCGCGCTCGCGACGGCGGGCCGATATCCCCACATTGCGAAGTAGAACACGTAAGCATGACAGACCAGCGGGACCACAAACGCGCGCTGAATATTCCAGGCATCGGAAATCCTGTCCATGATCGCGGGGCAGACCGCGCCTCCGATGATGGACATGACCAGCAGGGACGATCCCAGCTTTGTGTATGGGCCAAGGTTTTTCAAGCTCAGCGCGAAAATTGTCGGAAACATGATGGAATGAAAAAAGCCGATCAAGACAATCGCCCAGACTGGCGCGGCGCCCGAAGCGAGCAGGACGACCAGGAGGCAGAGCAGCGAGCCGCCAGCGAACAAGCTGAGCAGGCGTGGTGCCGCGACTTTCTGCATGATCGCGAACCAGTAAAACGTCCGATCATGAAGCCTGCCAGGTGGGCTTGCAGATAGTGAGCAGCTGCTTTTTCATGAGTTCCGGGCAGGGTGAACTCGGTGAATCGGATAATGAAGCTCGCCACGCCAACCTGGGCGCCTACATAGAAGAACGGGGCGATCACGCCCTTGACCAGATGTCGAAAGGCAAAAGTCCCGCCAAGGTTCGCGTCCGAAGACTGCAGACCTTCAACGCTGGTTTCGCGGATCTCCGGCAGTTTCGTCAGGAAGATGAGCAGCGCCACGAACAGGAAGACTCCGGTGATTACCAGATATGGAGTCTTCACCATGTTGGCCTCGGCTACCCGATAGCCCAACAACTGCGCAGGATTCATGGCTGCCAGTTCCGCGGGAGTGTGCTCGATGCCGGAGAGAATGAATCTGGATCCGAGTAGGGCGATCAGCACGGCGCCCGCGGCGTTGAACGATTGCGCAAGATTCAGTCTGCGCTCCGAGCTTTCTGTGGGGCCTAACGTGGTCACATAGGGATTGGCGGCGACCTCCAACACCGACTGTCCGCATGCCATCACGAACAGCGCGAACAGGAAGAAGCCGTAGGCCCTCACAGAAGCGGCAGGAATAAACAAAATTGTGCCTGTGGCGCAGACCAGCAGCCCGATCAGGATTCCTCGTTTGTAGCCCAGTCGCTGCATCAGCCAACCCGCGGGCAGAGCAGCGAGGAAATAGCCGCCAAAAAACGCTGACTGGATCAGCGACGACTGGAAATCGGTGAGACCGAATGCCTTCTTGAGGTGCTGGATGAGGATGTCATTCAGGTTGACGCCAATGGCCCACAGAAAAAACAAGCTGGTGACCAATACCAGCGGCACGACGTAGCGTCGTTCCGTGATGGGCGTCGATGCGCTCATGCGGAGATCCTCATGTCAGCGCGCGATCCAGATGAACGTAGCCGCCGTCGACGAATAAGTGCTGGCCGGTGGTATGGCTGGACTTGGCCGAGATCAGAAATATGACCATCGCAGCAATCTCCTCCGAAGTGGTCATACGCTGCTCGAACGGAATCTTGGTGAGGATGGTCTTCAGTTTTTCTTGGGGATTGGGAAACGTGTCGAGCCAGTGCCGGTAGAGCGGCGTCATGACCTCGGCCGGAATGACCGTATTGACGCGAATGCCGTAGGGCAGCAGTTCAGCCGCCCATTCGCGCGTCAGCGCCATGATCGCGCCTTTTGAGGACGCATACCCGGACGTGCTTCCTTGGCCGGTGACCGCGGTTTTGGAACCGATGTTGACGATCGTTCCCCGCGAACGTTTCAAGTGGGGCAAAGCATAGTGGGCCATGCCGTAGTAGTGGACGAGATTGCGGTTGAGCGAGGCCACATATTCGTGGACACTGCCGTATTCCAGGCCGACCTTGTCATTACGCCCCGCATTGTTCACGAGAGCGTCGATCTTCCCAAAGTTCTTCAGAGTTTGCTCTACGGATTCCGAGCAACTTTCCGGAGTGGCGAGATCGACTGTGATGAGTCCGCAGGAGGCGCCTCTGTTTTGCAGTTCGGCTTGCAGTTGCTTGCCAGCTTCGGCATCGCGGCCCACAATCACTGGGATTGCACCTTCGGCAGCGCAGGCAGGGACAATCGCTGCGCCGATTCCCTTGGCCCCGCCAGTAACAATGATGACCTTATCTTTTAGTTGCAGTTCCATGCGCTAGCCTCGCAGGTTGAAGAAGCCGCCATCGATGGGATAGTCCACGCCCGTAATGAATGCGGCTTCGTCCGAGCACAAGAACAAGGCAAGGGAAGCGACTTCTGCCGGCTCCGCCATTCGTCCAATCGGTTGCGACTGTGCCAGCTTTTCGAACATTTCCTTCTCGCGTCCGGGATAGTTCTTCTGCAAATAGCCGTCGACAAAGGGCGTGTGAACCCGCGCCGGCGAAATGCAATTACAGCGGATGTTGTGCGCGAGATAGTCTCTGGCAACGGAATAGGTCATCGCGACGACCGCTCCTTTGCTCATCGAGTAAGCGAAGCGGTCGGGAAGACCTGACGATCCGGCGATCGATGCCAGGTTCACAATCACGCCACCGCCGGAGTTCTTCATGTGTCCAACAACGGCGTGCATGCAGTTGTAGAAGCCCTTGACGTTCACCCGAACAAGCCGGTCGAAGTCTTCCTCGGTCGTGCTCTCTACGGTGCCGATATGCGAGATTCCTGCGTTATTAATAAGGATGTGAATGTGGTCGCGGCGGAAGAACTCCTCGAATCTGGCTTTCACCTCCGACTGGCTGGTCACATCGCAGATGTGTGCGGAGGCGGTGCCACCAGCGGCGGTGATTCGCTGGCAGGTCCCGGCCGCAGCGGGTTCGTTTACGTCTAGAATACGAATTGCTGCGCCATGCACCGCCAGTTTCAAAGCAATGGCCTGCCCAATGCCACTGCCGCCGCCCGTGATCACGGCGACTTTGCCGTCCAGCCGGAAACCCCGTGCCTTGGTGTCTTCGTTGGTCAGAGCGAAACGCCTCGTTTCCAGGGAATGAAATCTTCCTGAGCCTTCATCTCAGCTTGGGTTCGGACTTCGCCGTTCGCCACTTGGATGACGAGATCCAGGATGGTCTCGCCCATCTGTTCGATCGTCTTCTGCCCGGAGACGACCGCTCCAGTATCGATGTCGATGATATCGTGCATGCGTTGCGCCAAAACCGAGTTGGTGGAAAGCTTCACGACCGGGGCGATCGGATTCCCGGTCGGCGTGCCAAGCCCGGTCGTGAACAGTACTACACTTGCGCCGGCGCCGACTTGTGCCGTCACGCACTCCACATCGTTGCCCGGCGTGCATTGAAGATTCAGGCCGGGTTCGATGGAATACTCGGGATAGTCGAGGACGGCCGCCACCGGAGAAGTGCCGCCTTTCTTGGCCGCGCCGGCTGATTTCATGGCGTCCGTCAACAGCCCATCCCGCATATTGCCGGGCGAAGGATTCATGTCGAAGCCGGAGCGCACGGCCGCGGCGCGGGCGGCATAGTCGCGCATCAATTCGATGAACCGGTTGCCGACTTGTTTACTCTTGCCGCGATTGATGAGTTCCTGTTCCACTCCGCACAGTTCCGGGAATTCAGACAGAATCGTTCTGCCACCCAGAGCGGCGAGTAGATCGGCAGTGTGTCCGATGGCGGGATTCGCCGAGATGCCGGAAAAGCCATCCGACCCTCCACACTTCAGGCCTACGCACAGATCGGCGAGGGGCGCGGGGGACCGCTCAGCCTTGTTGGCCTCGACCAGCCCGAGAAAAGTTTGCCGAATCGCATCTGACATCATCGCCGCCTCCGAGCCGCTGCGCTGCTGCTCGAGGATGAACAAAGGCTTGTCGAACTTGGGATTGCGCTTACGAATCTCGTCGCGAAGGATTGCAATCTGCGCGTGCTGGCATCCCAAGCTTAGGACCGTGGCTCCTGCAACGTTGGGATGGTGGATGTAGCCGGCGATAAGCCCGCAGAGATTGTTGGAATCTTCGCGCGTTCCCCCACAGCCGCCCTCGTGCAGAAGAAAGCGCACGCCATCTATATTTTCGAACAGGCGGCTGCTCGGAGGTGAAACCGCATCTGCGGGGAAGGCATGAAGATCGACACTCTCTGTCTTTCCTTCCCGATAGAGTTTTGCCAGTTCGGCGACTTGGCGGCGGTAGACTTGGGGCGTGGCGAAACCCAGCTCTTCTTCGAATGCCTGCTTAAGAACCTGTATGTTTTTGTTCTCGCAAAAAACGAGAGGGACGACCAGCCAATAGTTTCGGGTGCCCACTTGTCCGTCGGAGCGGTGATATCCCAGGAAAGTTTGGTGATTCCAGCGCGAAACGTCCGGTGGCGCCCAGCGGAATTCGCTCAATTGCTCGCGGAAAGGCGCAGCCTGGTGTTGGATATTGCTCGTCGTCAGGAGTTCTCCGGCCGCGATTGGTTTGACGGCTCTGCCAACCAAAACGCCGTACATAATCACATCGTCGGCGATGCCAAAGGCTCGCATGGCGAATTTGTGTTTGGCGGGAACATTCTTAAGGAGAGTGTAGGTCAGGCCTCCGAATTCAACTCGCTCGCCGGCTTTCAAGTCGGTGAGTGCGATCAAAGCGTTGTCACGGGGATCGAGTTGGAGCACGTTGAGATGCATCGCAGTCAGAACTTTACCGAGGTCTCTAATTCGTCCGGCTATTGTAAAACATCGGTCGTGGGATGCAGCCGCAGGTTTCTTAACGCGTCTTTGTTAGCTCGTCCCCAGCCGCCAAAATCGCTCTGCGTTACCGCCGAGAACACGATCTTGAGACTCCGGCTTTTTCTGGAGGAGATAGCTTTTTATCACTTCGACTGCTCTCGCGTACGATGCGGCCACCAGGCACACGGGCCAGTCGGAGCCAATCATCAGCCGATCTGGTCCAAACGATTCGAAGGCGACGTCGAGGAACGGAGTGATCTGCTCCGGACTCCAATGCAGCCAGTCGGCTTCGGTGACCAACCCTGATAGTTTGCAGAACACATTCGGAAACGCGGCGAGCCGCGATATTCCCTGCGCCCAGGAATCGATGTTGCCACTCTTGATCGGCGGCTTGGCAAGATGATCGAGGACGAAGCGCTGGCGCGGGAACCGCTCTACAAACTCGGCGGCTACTGGAAGATGCTTGGTGTAAATCAGAATGTCGTAAGCCAGATCGAATTCTTCGAGGACGGAAATACCGCGCAGGAAATCGGGTTGTAGCAGGAAGCGATCGTCGGGCTCGCTCTGCACAATGTGGCGGATGCCGACGAGTTTAGGATTTCGAGTGATGACGTTCAGCTGCGATCGGATGTCCGGCGAGCGCAGGTCGGCCCATCCGATCACGCCGAGAATCCACGGAGAGCGCTCGGCCAACTCGAGCAGCCAGCGGGTTTCTTCCAGCGTCTGGCGCGCCTGAACCGCAACCGATGCGTGGAAGTCGTTGCTTTCTAGTACGGGCTTAAAGTCGTCTGGCAAAAAATCGCGGCGCAGCATGGCCATCGAATCGTCGATCCAATCATATTCGGCAGGGCTGTACATCCAAAAATGCTGGTGGGCATCAATGGGCATGGGGTCGTACCGATGTCTCATCGTAATCGCACGTGCTCGGGACGCACAGCTATTTTTCAATATGATTGAAGCAATCTCAGTGCGATCGATTGGTTCGACTTGGAATTGCAAGCTGAACGGAGAGAATCTTTGAGTTAAGCGTTTTTCGGCGCGTACAAATACCGGAGCGGAATCGGTTATCGGAAGGTTTTACCTTCGCGGACCACTGTGATCGAGAGTATCCATCACGCTCGCGATACTCGGACACAGTTCGGCACTGAGGCGACCCTTGTCGACGCAGGCATGCGCGCCGGCTTCCAGCGCACGTGGCAATAGTAGAACCGGGTCATGCTGACTCATGATCAAAATCTTGGTGGCGGGCACTTTTTCACGGAGAAGACGCGCTACGTCCAGTCCGTTTAAGCCAGGCATGCTTACGTCTAAAAGGATGAGATCGGGCAGAAGTTCCGTCGCCCTCTGAATTGCCTGAGGCCCGTCTTTCGCTTCGCCGCAGACTTCCCAATGGGGCATGGAAGCCAGAATATTCCTAACGCCGCGCCGGACCCAATCATTGTCGTCGGCAATGAGAATTCTCATCGATTGTTGGTAATCCGCTCCCTAAACAGAGAGTATCACCCAGCGGCCTGAATGGGTTGAAGCACGTTTGGAGAGGAGACAGACTGCCTTGACCGCCCTTTACGACTTTCGATGGTCGGGGCAGCAGAGGGAGCGCATATGAGGGTTCACTGCACGATGGCGCGGGCATCGCTTAAAGTTAACAATCGACCCAGGGATAAAATACCTCAGGCGAGACTCATCCGCGCAGCTGGGAATCGCCGTCTTTCTTGACGAATAAATTTCTGTGAGAAAATGTTGACTGAGCGTTGACCACGCACTGATTACGAGAATGGTGTACTGCCTGTACGAGTGTCGACGACTCCAAGATAAGCTCGAGTTAATCCAATTTCGATTTTGCGGAGCGTAATTCCTGTCCATTCCCATCGAAGATTACGCCATGATTGGCGACTGCCACACAGCTGCCTTAGTCTCAAGACAAGGTTCGATCGACTGGCTTTGCCTTCCGCACTTCGATTCCCCTGCTTGTTTTGCGGCACTGCTCGGAACTGCTGAAAACGGGCATTGGTCCATCTCGCCAGCGGAACCAATCCGGGCCATTCGCCGCCGGTATCGGGACGGCACGCTAATTCTCGAGACTGAGTTTGAGACCGAAAGCGGATCGGCCACGCTGACCGACTGCATGATCGTTCGCGACGGAATGCCTGAACTTCTGCGCGTTGTCGTGGGCACCAAAGGGCAGATCCGCATGAGACTGGAGCTGGTGATCCGGTTCGACTACGGTTCGGTGGTGCCCTGGGTTCGGCGGACCGAGAGTGGTATCTCTGCCATTGCCGGGCCAGACATGATCAGGCTGCGTTCGGATGCGCCGCTTCACGGCGAAAACATGAAGACTGGGGCAGACTTTACTGTGGAGGAGGGGCAAAAGGTTTCGTTTGATCTGACCTGGTATCCGTCAAACCAGAATGAACCTCCAGCGGTGAATTTCGACACGGCAATTCAGACCACGGAGAAATGGTGGCGAGAATGGTCGGATCGCTGTTCTTATCAGGGGAAGTGGCGGGACGCAGTGCTGCGCTCGCTGATCACGCTAAAAGGTCTGACATTTCTGCCCACAGGCGGGATCGTAGCGGCGCCAACAACCTCCCTTCCCGAACAGATTGGCGGGGTGCGGAACTGGGACTATCGTTTTTGCTGGGTACGAGATGCGACCCTGACCCTCCAAGCCTTGCTCCATGCTGGATATCTCGATGAGGCGCGAGATTGGCGGGAATGGCTTCTGCGAGCCGTGGCCGGCAGCCCTTCAGAACTCAACATTCTTTATGGACTTCGGGGCGAACGCAGACTTACCGAACTGGAACTGCCGTGGCTGCAAGGATATGAGAAATCGGCCCCAGTCCGAACCGGCAATGCCGCTTATAAACAATATCAACTGGATATTTTTGGCGAAGTGGCCAATACACTTTTCCTGGCGCGCGAAGCAGGACTGGGACAGGCGCAGCATGCACGCCACGACGTAGCCCTGGCGATGCTGGAGTTTCTGGAGACGGGATGGGAGCGGCCCGATGAGGGCATTTGGGAGATGCGCGGCCCGCGCCGACATTTCGTCCACTCCAAGATGATGGCGTGGGTCGCCGTCGATCGCCTGCTAAGGTCGGCAGAACTGGGTCGCTTCACAGTAGATGTCGCTCGATGGAAGAAGCTCAGAGGGGCCATCCATGAACAGGTTTGCCGGCAGGGTTTTGACGCGGATATGAACTCGTTTGTGCAGTATTACGGATCCAAACACCTCGACGCCAGCATCCTGATGATGCCGCTGGTCGGCTTTCTTTCCGCGGACGATCCGCGCGTAGTCGGGACCGTTAAAGCCATCGAAACACACCTCATGCGGAATGGTTTTGTAGGACGGTACACACAAGACCCCGCGGTCGATGGTATGCCCCATGGAGAAGGAACGTTTCTGGCCTGCTCATTCTGGTTGGCGGACAATTACGAGTTGCAGGGTCGCCATCAAGACGCAGTGCGGATGTTCGAACGCTTGTTAGAAATCCGGAATGATGTCGGTCTGCTGTCGGAAGAATATGATCCCGTCGAAAAACGCCAATTAGGAAATTTTCCTCAGGCGTTCTCTCACGTCGGCTTGGTGAATACAGCCTTCAACTTAACCAGCCGTTCGGGCCAGCCTCCTGCGTCTGCGGGCCCGAGTGCGGCGGTCGATGCGCGTTGAGCCTCCGGCTTTAGGGCTGAATAGCCTGGGTCGCCGTGGGATGGACCTGCTCGTTCTGGATCGCTGATACGTCCCAGCCTCCGCCCAACGCTTTGACCAGCAAGACCGAGGTGACCATTTGCTGGCCGATCAACTGGGTCGAGAGACGCTGGTTCGTCAGCAGCACAGATTGCGCGGTGATGACGTCAAGGAATGTAGTCAGGCCGCCAACATAGCGATCGTTGGCGATATCCAGCGCGCGCTGCGCGTCTGCGACCGCCGCATTCTGAGTCTCGGCGGCGCGGGACAGAGAATCAAGGCCCGACAAGCTGTCTTCCACTTGCTGGAACGCGGTGAGCGCAGACTCGCGGTAGTTGGCGACAGACTCCTGGTAAGCGGCCTGGGTGGCGGCGAGATTGGCCCGATTGCGGCCGCCATTGAAGATGGGCTGCAGCAGATCGCCACCAAGCGACCAGAATGCGCTGGGAGCGCTAATCAGCGAGCCCAGGCTGATGCTCTGGAAACCACCGCTACCAGAAATAGTGAATTGTGGATAGAACGCAGTCCGGGCAACTCCTACAAGCGCATTCTCGTTGGCCATGGCCCGTTCGGCGGTGGCTATATCGGGCCGGCGCTCCAGCAGATCCGACGGCATTCCCAGAGGAACAGGCGGTGGAAGGGCGCGCAACGGTGCGACGGGAACGTTAAATGAGGAGGCTGGGGATCCCGTCAGCGCCGCGATGGCATGTTCAAATTGCGCGCGCTGCTGCTGCAGAAGATAGAGTTGCGTGACCGTGGAGTCAAGCAGCGTTTGCTGTTGCGCCACGTCCAATCCCGAGGCGACCCCACCTTCATGGCGATGGTTCACCAGGACCAGTCCTTGCTGCTGAATCTTGACCGACTCCTGCACCACCTGAGTTTCGGCATCGAGTTCGCGCAAGCTGAAGTAGTCGGCAGCGAGTTCCGCGGTCAAGACCAGTTGAACATTTTGCAGATCAGCCGCCGTGCCTTGTAGGTTAGCGTTGGCGGCCTGTAGATTTTTTCGTGCCCGCCCGAAGAGATCAACTTCGTAGTTCAGAGCGAATGGAATCTGATACAAACCTTGCGTGAGTGCCGGCGTCGAAACCGTGCTTTCGGGGCGATTCCCGGAGTACCGATTGCGCGATGCGTTGGGATCTGCGCTCACCGTGGGGAACAGTCCCGCAGAAGCCACTCGGGCCAATGAACGAGCCTGATCCAGGCGATTCCGCGCGGCCACGAGTGACTGGTTCGCTGCCAGTAATTGCTGCTCGTAGTGGTTGAGCTCTTCGTCGTGGAAAATCTCCCACCACACCCCCTTGGGAATGGCGTCCTTCGGTACGGCCTCGCGCCAAGGGCCTTCCGTTTTCCATGTGGGGGGAGCCTGGACCGGCGGGCGTTGGTACTTGGGCCCCACGGCGCATCCCGGCAGACACATGGTGGCCCCGAGCGCCGCCGCTACCAACCATTTCATGAATGACCTTCCTGCCTGTCAGGGGCGACATTCACCGTCTGTCCGTCTTCCAGGGAATCGGCGGGATTAACGATGATGCGATCCTCGAGGCTCACCCCACCCAGAACCTCCAGCGTCGCGCCGTAGTCGCGGCCAATCGTGATGGGCCGCAATTGCACTTTGTTGTCTGCTCCCACGATGGCCAAACGCGCGCCCTCCTGGCGAAAGAGCATGGCATTCACCGGCACTGTAACTTTCGCAGTGTTGATCTTGGGCGAGAAATGCACTTCGCCGAAAGAACCTCGTAACAGGCGGCCGTCTTTGTTGGGAACATCCACTTCCGTCAGCAGTGTGCGCGTCGCCGGGTCAATAGAGTTGGCGGTGCGCGCCACCGTTCCTCTGAACTTCTGCTCGGGAATCTCCTGCAGCGTGACATAGGCCTGCATTCCATTCTTGATGGCGGGGGAGTAGGCTTGCGGAACGTTAGTGAATACGCGCACTGGATCAACCTTGGCAAGGATGAATAGCTCAACGCCCCCAGATCCGGCATTGATCAGCGCGCCGGGATCAACATTGCGCTTGATCAGCACGCCGGAGAAAGGCGCGTACACATGCTTGAACGACTCCAACTGCTCGAGGCGACGGACATTGGCGTCGGCCGCGGCCAGGTTGGCTTGGGCCTGCTGGTACGCGCTCGACTGGGTGTCGGCTTCCTGCTGGGAAACGGAATCCGTCTTGCGCAGATTTTGCCAACGATCTGCAGAAATTTTCGCCAGATCCCGTTGGGCCGCAATTTGCTGGCGGCCAGCGCGGGCCTGCGACAATTCCTGATCGACCTCCGGAGTATCAATCTCGGCCAGCAGGTCGCTCTTGTTAACTCGGCTGCCTATGTCCTTATACCAGCGCAGCAAGTATCCGCTGGTGCGGGCGTAGATGGGGGACTCCTCGTAGGCTTGCAACGATCCGGGCAGCACGAGTTCTTCGTCGGGCTTTTCCGCCGTGGGATGAACGACCACGACGGTGGCGACGGAATCGATTTCCGTTTCCTTGGCCAATGCGTGCCCGGCGCGAATGCGGCTGAACATGCTTGCGGCACCGCTCAACGCGAGAACGACCACGACTAGCACGACGATGATCACCGCGGTGCGCGGCGGCGCTGCCGGAAGTTCAGGAGGGGGCGTCACCTGCGGAGGCGTGTGGTGCGATCCCTCCGTTGGCTGCTCTATTTTTGGTTCCGTCTGCATGATTGCTGGCTCTTCTTCCTTCTTTATTCAGGATCGCTGAAATTCTCTCGACCGCGCTTCCCGACGGCTGTGAACCATGGCGAAGACACAGGGTACAAAGAATAATGTTGCCAGAGTCGCGAACAGCAGGCCTCCGATGACCGCACGGCCCAGTGGGGCGTTCTGCTCGCCGCCTTCACCCAGGCCGAGCGACATGGGGAACATGCCGATCACCATGGCCAGTGCCGTCATCAGCACGGGACGAACTCGAGTGTAACCCGCCTCCAGCGCCGCCTGCACGGCCGGAACGCCGACCTGCATCCGATCCCGCGCAAACGATACCATCAGGATCGAATTGGCGGTCGCAACACCCATGCACATCACCGCTCCGGTCAGCGACGGCACGCTCAGCGTGGTGTGCGTCAGTAGCAAAATCCATGCAATCCCCGCCAGAGCCCCTGGAAGGGCTGTGATGATGACGAATGGGTCGAGCCACGATTGGAAGTTCACCACGATCAGGAAATAGACAAGCAGGATTGCTCCCATCAGCCCAATCCCCAATCCGAGGAACGAGGACTGCATGGTTTCCACTTGCCCGCGCACGATAATCTGCGTGCCGCGGGGCAGGTGATTCATGAAGGGCTGCAGAACTTTCATCGTGTCCTTGGCTACAGCACCCAAGTCACGCCCTTGCGTACTGGCGTATACATCAATGACGGGCTGCACGTTGTAGTGCGAGACCACCGCCGGGCGCGACGTCGGAGCCAACCGCACCAGGTTGCCCAGCACCTGCGAGTTCGGGACGGCTGGATCATTGACCGGCATATTCAGCAAGTCTTGCAGCGACGTCATGCGGTACTGGGGTGACTGCACCGCTACCTGGTAGGTCACGCCGTTCTTGGGATTCAGCCAGAAGGCGGGCGCCGTCTGAAAACTGCCGCTCAGGGAAACGAGCACGCTCTGCGCGACGTCCCGCGGGTTCATGCCAACCTGGGTCACCAGATCGCGATCCATGTCGAGATGCAAGGTCGGCAGGCCAAGCATCTGCTGCACATGCACGTCAGCAGTACCGGGAACACGGCGTAGCTTATTGGCAATCTGCTGGGCTATCCCGTAGTTACTCTGCATGTCCGCACCCATCACTTGGATATCAATCGGCGCGGGCAATCCGAAGTTCAGGATCTGCGTGACGATGTCCGCCGGCTGGAAGAAGAACTCAACCCCGGGAAAGCGCCGCGGTAGTTCCTGCCGCAGATGCTGCACTAACTCTTCGGTTGGACGGTGGTCCGCGTTCAGGCCAACCAGGATTTCTGCGTCACTGGTTCCAATGACCCCCGAATTGCTGTACGACAAATTAATACCTGAGTTGGGTAATCCGATGTTGTCCAGCACGTTCACGATCTCGCCCTTGGGGAGGTATTGATGCAGGAACTGCTCCACCTGGTCGCAAAGACGGGCTGTTTCTTCCACCCGCAGACCGGCGCGGCCGCGCAAGTGCAGCCGTATCAGGCCGGCGTCAACCGATGGAAAAAAATCCTGTCCCAGGAAGAACACCCAGACCAGCGACAGCAGGCAGAACGCAAGAAAAAAGCTGGCGAACAGCCCGCGATGCTCGATCGTAGTTTCCAGCAGTTGGTAGTAGCCGCTGCGGAACTTGTCGAAACCCCTTTCAAATCCGCGTTGAAATCGTCCCATGAACGTCTTCGGGCCGGACGCCTTATGCTCGTGTCCTCGCATGATGTACATCACGAGGGTGGGGATGAGCGTTCGAGAAAGGAAATAAGAGGCCAACATGGCGAAGACCACGGCCTCGGCTAGCGGCACGAAGAGAAATTTCGCCACGCCCGTCAGGAAAAACATGGGCACGAACACGATGCAGATGCAAATCGTGGAGACGAAGGCGGGGACGGCGATCTGCGCCGCGCCATCGAGAATCGCCTGCTTCATTTCTTTGCCCTGGGCAAGGTTGCGCTCGATGTTTTCGATTTCCACGGTGGCGTCATCCACAAGGATCCCAACTGCCAGCGCCAGACCGCCCAGGGTCATGATGTTGATCGTTTGCCCGAGCGCACTGAGCACGAGGATGGATACGAAGATCGAAAGCGGGATCGAGATGGAGATGACAATGGTGGGACGCCAGTCACCGAGGAAAAGCAGGATCATCGCTGCGGTCAGGGCGGCGGCGGTCAGTGCTTCCAGGACCACGCCCCGAATGGAGGCGCGGACGAACAGCGATTGATCGAAGAGCGGGCTGATCTTCATCTCCGGCGGGAGCGACTGAGATGCAAGTTGAGCCATGCGCTTCACACCCTCGACGATGGTGATGGTGGAAGCGCTGCCGACCTTCAACATCGACATCAGGGCGCCGCGGGCGCCGTCCATGCGCACGATATTGGTTTGCGGGGCGAAGCCGTCGCGGATGTGGGCCACATCGCGCATATAGATGGTCGATCCATTCACGGTCTTGACCGGCAGTTCGTTCAGTTCCGCGATGGTTTGGGGATTGCCGTTCATCTCGACCTGATATTCCAACGAACCTATCTTTGTGGTGCCGGCAGGAAGAATCAGGTTCTGCGCGTTGAGCGCATTCACGATGTCATTGGGCGAAAGGCCGTTGGCCTGAAGTCTAGGCAGGTCGAGGTCTACCTGGATCTGGCGTATTTTGCCGCCGTAGGGATAAGGCGTCGCCGCACCGGGCACCGTTGCCAACTGCGTGCGCAGAAAGTTTTGACCGAGATCGAAAAGCTGTTGCTCCGGCAGTGTCTTGCTGCTCAAGCCAAGCTGGACAATCGGGGTCGAGGAGGCCGAGTAGCTGACGACCAGAGGCGGCGTGGTTCCGGGCGGCAAGCCGCGGAGGATGGTTTGTACCATCGCCGTGGTTTGCGCCAACGCGGTCTGGATATTCGCCGTGGGCTGGAAAAAAATCTTGATGACCCCGATACCGTTTAGTGACTGGGACTCGATGTGCTCAATGTCGTTAACGGTGATGGTTAGGCCGCGCTCGGAGTTGGTGATAATGCGGTCGGCCATTTCGTCGGGGGCCAGGCCGGCGTAGTTCCACACTACGCTGATCACGGGGATGTTGATGTCGGGCAGGACGTCAACCGGCATCCGTAGAATGACCAGCGGCGTCAGGAGAATGAGCACCAACGCCATGACGGTAAACGTATAAGGGCGCCTGAGGGCTAACGCAACAATCCACATCGGTTTAACTGATCTCCAGGCCGGGTAGGGCGAAAGTCTTCCAAGCGGTCATCAGCGACACTGAATTTGATGAAGCCGAAGACGGCGCGGACTCCACAGTATATGAGAATTGGCTGGCGATGCCGAGAGCATCACAATACTTTACAAAGATGGCAGATGTGGCAGGCGCTGCTAGTCAGGGGCGAGACCTTAGTCGCCGGTCCCGATCTTCTCACCGCGTTTCAGGGTCCGGTCAAAGAAGTCGGCAGTCGCGGAGTAGCCTCGCACCCAGTCTCTCCACCTCAGGAAGCCGTGTATTTCATCCGGCAGGATGAGTTGTTCGAAGGGCACGTGCTGCGCCCGCAACCGCTGCACCAGGTCCACCGTTTGGCTGAAGGGCACGTTGCGATCGTCATCGCCATGGATGAACAGAACTGGCGATTTCCACGTGCCTACGTAGGCATCGGGCGAGGATTCCCAAGCCAGTTTGATAGCAGCATCCGAGTCTGGCGGACGCAGCGCCAGATTGCCGAAATAGGGCCGCTCCGTAAGAAAGACGCTCCAGTCATGCACGCCGTGAAAATCTACCCCCGCCTTGAAAAGGTCTGAATTCCGCGCCAGACCCATGGCGGTCAGAAAGCCGCCGTAGGAACCGCCCCACAATCCAATCCTCTCTGCGTCAACGTCCGGAAGCGTTTGCAGATACCGTCCCGCGGCAACCACGTCCTTGTACTCCGCGGCTCCGCGCCAGACGGTATTGGGCGCTTCGCGGAATGCGCGTCCGTACATGACTCCCAGGCGATAATTCACCGATAACACGGCATATCCGCGGCTGGCCAAATATTGATTCTCGGCGTACGCGTTGTGATAGTAATCCATGTAATGGAAGCCCAGCATCATTTGGCGGATGGGGCCGCCGTGCATGAAAACCAGCCCGGGAACCTTGCCCTTAGCATTTTGTGGCAGAAAAATCTGGCCGTGGAGCGTGATTCCGTCATCGCTCTGGAAAATCACTTGCTTGGGCGTCACCAGCGCGGTAGAGGGAAAGTCAGTCGGCAGCGCCTGCTTCGCGATCATTTCGCGGCCCTGTGCCGAAACTTCATACGGCATACCCGGTGATGTTGCCGTCGAGCCCAGGCAAACAATGCTCTTACCGTCTCCGGTTTGAACCGGAGACCACTCGATGTTGTCGCCCGAGGTCAGCGCCTGCTGCGGCGTACCGCCGGCTGCCGACACGCGCCACAGGTGCCGGCGGTCAACATCAGCTTGATTCGATGAATAAATCACCCACGTCTTGTCCGAGCTGAGCGTGACGTCTTCTACGTCAAAATCGCCGGCCGTGAGCAGCGTGGCCGCACCGCCGCTGGCGGCAATCGAATATAAGTGATTGCGTCCATCCTGTTCGGAGGCCAACACTACTCGTCCATCAGCGGCAAAGTTGAGCGAACCATCTTCGGTGAGTTCGGGCAGAGAATCTTCCGGCCTGCCGCCGCTGCGCCATAACAAGCGACCCGTACCGGTCACGGCATCTGCAATCCACAATGACCACGGCTCGGTCCGCACGGGAATCAGGGGTAGCTTTTGTTCATCTCCGGCGGTACGTACAAAGACAATCCACTTGCCATCAGGCGACCAGCGCGGCATGGAATCTTTGTCCACGCTCGGTAGCAGGTAACGGATCGAGTCCCCATCGAAGTCGTAAACAGCGATGAAGCTATGACCGTCCCGCCGGCTGACGAACGCGATATGTTTGCCATCGGGCGACCATTTGGGCTGAACCGCCGCTCCATGAACCGAAGCAAGTTCCTTGGCCTGCTGTTTGCCATCCACGCTCGAGAGCCACAACTTCTTTTTTGCTGACCATACTGTCCACTTGCTGTCGGGCGAAATCGCTACATCTTCACAGCCCTCATCCGGGCAACCCATCTCGCCTAACAGGCGGGGCGTCGCGTGCTTGGCATCCACGTCCTGCGCAAAGACCTGCTGTTTAGCTCCTTTCGTCCAGCTTTCAGGGTTGGCGCTCTCTTGCGAATCGTTTAGTTCGCTGCCCAGCGCATACAGCACCGTCTTGCCGTCGGGTGTGAGTCGCAAGCTGGCGATAGGCTGGCCGTCGTCGGCGCTGTAATGAGTCACCTGGCGTGCGGTGTGAATAAAGTCCGGACCGTCAGCCACCCACACGTTGCGGATTCCTTTTGCATTGAAGACCCACGCGACGCGGTTGCCGTGCGTCGCGGCCACAAGTTCGCCGGGAAAGGGCGAGCTCATGATTTGCTCCAGAGTGAAAGGAGATTGCGCCCAAACCGCCGTCGTGCATCCCAACATCAGACCAAGAGCGATGAGCAAGCGAGTTTTGTTAAATGGCATAGGCGGGTAGAGTAAGCTAACGCTGGCCACCCTGCCAAGAGCAATGGTGGAATCCCAATAACACCTCGCTCGCGCAGCAGGGATACAGAGGGAGCCTGATTGGAGAAGTGGTGTATCATCTGGCAACGTTTCGCTGCCTTGTTTGGACACCATCATTGCTGCGAGTAGACCTCATTCCATGAACCTTGACAGAGAAATATTGCGAAGCCTTCCCAAAGTCCTTTTGCACGAACATTTGGACGGGGTGCTGCGACCGCAAACAGTGATTGAGCTGGCAAGAGACGCAAAATATACAGACCTTCCAACCGATTCCCCCCCAGCCCTTTCCGAGTGGTTTTTTCGCGGAGCGAATCAAGGGAATCTCGCGAAGTATCTGGAAGGCTTCTCGCACACCATCGCGGTGATGCAGACCGAGGATGCGCTGCAGCGCGTCGCGTACGAACAGGCCGAAGACTTGAGTCGAGATGGGATTGTGTATTTTGAGACTCGCTTTGCGCCCGTTTTTCACACCCGGAAGGGACTGACCCATCAGCAGATTGTCTCGGCGGTACTGAAAGGCCTGGAACGGGGAAGAAAAGACTTCGGGATTTCCTCCGGGTTGATCATTTGCGCGATGCGCAACATGAATACCTCGCTTGAAATGGCGGAACTCGCCGTAGATTTTCGCGCGCGCGGAGTGGTCGGCTTCGATCTGGCGGGCGAAGAAGGCGGCTATCCCCCAAAGAAACATGTGGATGCCTTTCACTACATCCAGCGCGAGAATTTCAACATCACGATTCACGCTGGTGAAGGCTACGGAAAAGAATCGATTTGGCAGGCAATTCAATATTGCGGGGCGCACCGCATCGGGCACGGGACGCGCTTAATCGACGATATTGCGGTCGTCGACGGCAAGGCAGTGAAGTTGGGGGATCTCGCTCAATACGTTCTCGACAAACGCATCCCCTTGGAAATCTGTCTGCTCAGCAACGTCCACACTGGCGCTACGCCCAGCTTGGCGGAGCATCCATTCAAGATTCTTTATCAAGAGAAATTCCGCGTTACCCTGAACACGGACAACCGGCTGATGAGTCATACCACGATGAGCCAGGAATTTGAAGCCGCCGCAGATGCGTTTGGCCTGTCCCTGGACGATTTTGAGAGGATCACAATCAATGCGATGAAGAGCGCCTTCTTGCCGTACAAAGAGCGCTGCAATTTCATCTATTCCGCTATCAAGCCTGGTTATGCCAGGATCCGGGAATCGGCAGGGCTAAAGACATCTTTTTGAAATTGCGTTACCGCACGGAGACTTCATGTGCCGTCTGGCCAGGCAGTTGATCCTTACTTTCACGCTTCCCGCGCTCTGTTCTGGCTATCTTTTCGCCGCTGCGGCGAACTTTCTTTTTTTGAGCTGTTCGCGTGGGATCGAAGGCGTCGGGCCCGGGCGGATTTCGCCGTTTACGACCTGCGCAAAAGTATCGCAACCGTGCTGTCCGCCTAACGCAGTTTCAACTCGCCATAGTGGTTGAAATTTGACACCTTGACTTCGTCGCTGCCGGGTAGATAGAAACCAAATTTGCCGGAGCTTAGGTTGCCGCTGGACTGGATCCAAGAGTCTAGGGAAAACCAGCCATCGCCTTGCTGGATTTGGTGCACGATCCGGTTGGATGTAACCACGATCTGGAAGGTCCGTGATTTCTTCTTGTCCGTTTTGAACGGAACTTTGGCTTCTTCTGTTTTCTTACCGTCACGCACTTCGCTGCGATAGAAAAAATTCTCATCCATCTGGAACAGTGCGTAGTTGCGGTCATCCGTGTAGTTGAATACCCACTGGAGAAGGTGCCCCTTGTCGAGAATGGCGCTAAATATAAACGTCCCTGCGGTCGAAGAAGAGTTATTCAGCACGAAACCTCCGCCGCGATGAACGAACCAGCCCTGGTTGGGCTTCCAGCTTGCGGCATCGGCGAAGTCCTGCATCCCGCTGGGTGCAAGCGAGAGAGGACCAATCGTACGTGATTCCCCGGCAACCACTTCCAGTGTGGCCGAGCGGGGAAAGTTCCCAACGCGAGCCGTAAGCTGGTAGGTTCCGGGCGCCACAACAACTGGGGTGCCACTGGTAACGTTGGTGGGGCTCTCTCCATCTTTCACAAGAGTCACAATCGCATCGGCAGGCGAGAATGTGACCTTCAACTGGCCTGTCGCGGCGTCCATAGCCCCTTCCGAGCCGCTCACAGTAACGGTCGAACCAGCAACGAAACGCTTATGAAGTATTTTGGGGTTGAAGCGCTCCCTGCGCAGTTCAATGGCGTGCTCGCCGGGAGTGACGGTTGGGTACCGAAATTTACCATCCGCTGGTAGCGTTCCAAGAACCACTCCGTCGAGCAAGACCGAAGTGCCGGCGACTCCGCCATCGATGGCGAGAGAAGCCGCATGCGGGACGGCTGCCAACACGAAATTAAGGCGGGCGAGATCCCCCTTGCGAATCGCAACTTGCCGTTCTGGCTGATTTTGAAATCCGTTCTTGGCTATGCGGACCGTGTAATCCTTAGGCGCCAGATTGGGAATTCGCAATTGTCCGCCCTTCGTGGTCCTTTTTTGAAGTTGGTTGTTCAGGTAAACCTGGACGTCGTCCTCGCCAGTCACGACGAGAAGAGTTCCAATATCCTGATCTGATAACAGGAACGCAGTGAGCGTGGGCGCAGCTCCCACATCGATGGCCACGGTGTGACGGTCAATACCTTGGCTTAGGCTCAACTGGTGGGGACCGGCGAGAACATTAGGAATGTCGATCCCGTCAACCCCGACCTCAGCGTCGGGCTGGCTATCCAACGAGATTCTTGCGTGAGGATCGTTGTAATAGACGTGTAAGCGGTTTCCCCAATTACTCACCACAACCGCGTGCCCACCCTTGGCGTTGAGCGGGCCGCTGATAATTGGGACGGAGCCTGCCGTGGCGGTGAAAGTAAACGAAGCTTCCGCTTGCGATCCGGTAAATTTTAGCTGGTGCGGTCCGGGTGCGAGATGGTCGGCAGTCCACTGCGCACCATCCAGTTCGAAGGCAGGTTGGTCGTCAAGCAAAACTTTGCCGGCACCCGTATCTGACGTTAGCTTTACTACCGGAAGCAGTGGTTGCAATGTCAGATCGACGGAGCCAGGTGCACCCGACCGAGCTTCAAACCCTGTCTGGGCCGTTTGATACCCGTCCAATTGTGCTTCGATCTGGTAGTTGTCGAATGGCAAGGTGACATCGAGGTCGGAGACGCCTCGTACTTCGTTGTTGATCCGAATGGTAGCGCCTGGAGGTGAAGCGTGGATGTGAACACTCATTGACGCCACCGGAGGCTGAGATGGGCGATGATGAATAACCTTCATCAGCACCAACGTCATAGCCAACAACAACACCAAAACTCCGGCTGCAATCGCCGTTATCTTTTTATTGAGCCTATTTAGCGGGTTTTGGAGCCCGCGCAGACGGCTTAGAACCGCAGCCCCGCTGGCTTTGGAAGCCCATAATGCCTGGACGGAACTACCCAGATTGGAGAAAAAGCGCGATGGCGCGGAAGCCGCATGTGGGCTAGGACTGCTGCTCTGCGTAGCTGACGGCGCAGATTCGGACTCGACCTCCATTGAATGCAACGATCGCGCCGAAGGCTTTCCTGGGCTGGACGGAGGATGAGGTCGAGGCTTGGTGGCCATGGCGCCTGGCGAGAAAAGCAGAGTCGCACTTGGCATGCTCTCTGTGCCCCCTGCGCCATCTGCAATAACGTTCGGGGGCTTCGGTTGACTACTTGCCGTGGGCCTTGAAAGCTGATCCAGGCTGTTCACCAGCGATCGAACTTCCGGATCGTCCGCATATCTTGCAGCCAGAGCCTTCGCGCGATCCCGATAGGATCGTATGGCCGAGATGTCTGTGACTTTTTCGGCTTCCCGCTTGAGGTTTCGAAGCTCTTCCAGATCGCGGCTGCGCGCTTTGGCCAGTTCTGCCTGAGCCATCTCACTTTGCAGGTTCTCGCGCGTCTGGAGCAGGCGCTTCTCATTGGGATAAGTAGCGAGGGCTTCTTCGATCCGCGCCAGCGCGCCCGCGAAGTCAGCCGTAGCCCGGAGTTTTCGCGCTTGTGAAAAACATTCATTGACGAGATGATCGCGCTTCCGATCGAGCACCACCGTTTGCAAATTCCTGGCCAAGGGATGTCCAGGGTTAAGCTCGAATGCCTGCTGGATGAGGTCTTCGGCAGCCTGCCAATCGTTCTCCACAAATAGCTGCGCTCGTTCGATCAGAGTATTGAATAGAACGTTCCGAGGAACCGGGTTCTTTTCATCGAGCTCATGAGCTTGGCGCAGAAGTTGAACGCCTTCAGGGAACTGACCCTGAGTACATAACCCCTGCCCTTCGGTCATCAGTCGTTGAACTTCCGTGGCCTGTTGGAGACTCGCCTCCGCAGCCTTTTTCAGTTCGGCTAACTCGGCGTCATTGGGAAATTCGGGTTCCGCCTGCTGCAGCAACTCCAGGGCTCGCGCGTAGGAAGCGGACTTCAGGCAGGCGTCGATCTGCTCCGCAAGGCGAGCTTTGGCTTCGATCCGCGATTGATTCTCGCGCCGCTTCTCTAAGCGCTCGATCTCGAAATTCAAACCCGGATAGCGGTTGTAGATGGTGCGCAGAATTTCCCAGTCGCCGAGCGCATCCCCGAACTGTTCCTGCTCTTCATGGAAATGAGCTCGGGCCACGATTGAGTTCACTAAGTCGCGCTTGTCCTCGACCAGGCGGAGCGCTCGCTGGAAGTGGAGTTCGTCGGGGTGGACCTTGAGCGCTTCCTTCAGGATGCCAACCCGCTTGTCAAGATCGGGCTCGCCCTCCACCTGCCGGTCTACTGTGGCGATAAAGGCCGACAGCTCTTGCCTTCTCTGTTCCTCAAGGTCGAACTTCAGAGCCTGAAAAAGAGCGTTGTTCGGATATTTCGAGAGCCATGTGTCACACAGCTGCAAAGCGTTACTGAGATTGCCGTCGGCCCGATGCTTGCACATTTCCGCATAAGCATTGTTGAGGGCATCGTGTTCCGAGCGAACCTGATCATAAAGGTTCTGGTAGCTGGTTCGCTCCGGACTGGAAGAATCCGGAGCCCGCCGGTCCAGTTCCAATACCAGCGCCAGCTTGGTCAGGGCGTGGCTGATTTCTCCTTGTTGCCAGGCGTCCATGGCAGCATGATGCAGTTGCCTTTTTTCCTGGCGCAGCTTGTTATATTCCTGCTCCTGGCGGTCCACTTCACCCAGCAACTGCATGGCGCGCGCTTCCGTAGGCTTCAACTGGAGCACATTCTGCAGACCTTCACGGGCATGAAGGTAGGCGTGATTGTCGATGTGCTGCTGTGCCAGACGGTACCAGTTCTCGATCTGACGCTCGCTGCGCCGGCTTTCTATCTTGCTCTTTAAGCCCATGGCCGCCGCGTTGCTCGGTTCCAATTGCAGAATTTCCTGAATTTTTTGCAGGGCCAAGGGATCTTCGTCTTCCTCGAAGCGGGCCTTCGCGCTGCTCAGCAACTGAGCAATGGTTTTCTGCCGAATCGATCGGTCGAGTTGCCGGCGCAGAAGCGCAATGGAAGTATCGATGTGGCCTTCTGCTTCCAATCCCGACAGAAGTTCTCCGGCGTACTGATAATCGCCTTCCTCCAGGGCCTTGGTAGCACGTTCCAACCTGGGGCGGAGCTGAGCGGCGTCGAAAAACTCAATCGGCTCATTGCGCAGCGCTTTGTTGAGACTCTCGCCGAAATCACGCGCGTTGGCGAAGCGGTGCCAGGGCTGTTTCGCCATCCCCTTATGTATTACGCGACTAATCGACTGATTCACTTCGCTATTGAGTTCCGACGCCGGCGGAGGGATTTGATGCCGGATGGCGTCGACAATTTCTTCTTCGTTGGCGCGGCGGAAGGGGTGCCTTCCAGTCAACGCTTCGTAGCACACCACGCTCAGCGAAAACAGATCCGAGAGCCCGGACAAAGGCTTACCTTCAAGCTGCTCGGGCGACATGTACAGCAAAGTACCCTTCAGGCCCACCGTCGTGTGAACATTCGTCATGTGAGCCACACCGAAATCGATAATCTTCACCGAGTCATCTTCCATTACGAAGATGTTGCTGGGTTTGAGATCGCGATGCACTAGACCGCGTTCGTGGGCTGCTTGTAATCCGCGGCAGACTTGGGACATGATCTCAACCGTGCGCTGCACGGTCAGACGGTGACGAGCATTGCGGATCAGGTTGTCGAGAGTTGTGCCCGGTAACAAGGGCATAACAAAGTAAGGCTTCTTCTGGCCGCTCTCTTCAAACTCTCCAATGTCGAAAATCTCGACGATGTTGGGATGGCTCATCGAAGCGAGCACATCGGATTCTTTGTAGAAAAGTTGGAGGGAGCTGGATTCGGGTATGTCGCGCAATGTCTTGAGCGCAACGTCGCGCCTGATTACTGTGTCATATGCGCGATAGACCAGACCCATACCGCCCTGGCCCAGGACGTCCTTCACATCGTAGCGGCCCGCGAGTTTCTGCGGCAAAACATGGGAAACCATGATACCCCTTCGCAAAGGCAGGATGACTAAACGAAATTTAGGGGGGATGTGCTGCTCCACGGCGCTAGTCCAACCGAGGAGCCTTCCAGGCCGGCAAGCCCGTGAAGAGACACGGTGTGCAATTTTACTCCAAAAAGCTCAAATTTATACGCTAAATAATCCATTTAATTACAGAGACATAGCGGGAAGCCTCAACGGACATGGACGAGCCAAGCTCGTCCGCAGGAGGAGAAACTCTTGCTTTTGACCGAGAACTGGGTACGCAGACTGTCTCGCGCTTAGTCTGCCGATACGCCGCAGTTGCTCAATCCATTGGCCACTTCGCGAGGCTCGGAGAGCTATCCCCTTCCGATCTTCCCGTCCAATCACTCTTGCCAGCAGCGTGTGGGTTTGGTCGTTGATGAGCAGCACAGGGTAATCCGTCGTTCCCCGAAGTCGCCAAGGGAAGCGCTCCGCTGCCGACCACCACACTTCGTCGACCTGAGTGGGAGTGCCACGCACTCACCGAACGTCCACGCCGTGCAACCTGGGCTTCACCTGCGAGGGTATTTTTCGACCTGGCATTTGGCGCCATAAAATTCGAGGGCTGTTGCTTCATATAAACTTGCATATTGCCCTGCTCTGCTGGGAGGTAACGAAATTGCTCGGAGAAAGTGGTTTGCCACTCAATAAGGATGCGCTTTGGTACAAGGACGCGATCATCTATCAGGTGCACGTCCGCACTTTCCACGACAGCAACAGGGATGGTATCGGTGATTTTCAAGGACTTGAACAGAAGCTCGATTACCTTCAGGAACTGGGGATCAGCGCGATATGGCTGATGCCATTCTTCCCCTCGCCTCTGCGCGACGACGGCTACGACATCGCAGATTACAACTCCGTCCATTCAAGCTACGGAACCTTGGAGGATTTCCGCAAGCTTCTGGAGTCGGCCCACGAGCGAGGAATCCGGGTCATTATCGAAATGGTGTTGAATCACACCTCCGATCAGCACCCGTGGTTTCAAGAGTCGCGTAGTTCGCAGAACAATCCCCGCCGCGATTGGTACGTCTGGAGTGATACCGACACCCGGTACAAAGGAACCCGCATCATTTTTCTCGACACCGAAACCTCCAACTGGGCATGGGACCCGACTTCGAAATCCTTCTATTGGCATCGCTTCTTTAGTCACCAGCCCGATCTCAACTACGACAATCCCGCCGTTCGGGAACAGATGTGGAATGTGATGAAGTTCTGGCTGGATATGGGTGTAGACGGCTTCCGGCTCGACGCGGTGCCGTACCTGGTGGAACGAGAGGGCACAAATTGTGAGAACCTGCCGGAGACCCACAATATTCTGAAGGAGTTGAGGCGAAAACTCGATGAACAATTCACCGGTAGGATCCTGCTAGCGGAGGCCAATCAGTGGCCCACGGATCTTCGCCCATATTTCGGGGACGGAGATGAATTTCATATGGCGTTTCATTTTCCGTTGATGCCCAGGATGTTCATGGGGCTGAAGTTGGAAGACCGCAAGCCCATCACTGAAATCTTGCAGCAGACTCCCGAAATACCGTCCTCCTGCCAGTGGTCCCTGTTCCTGCGCAACCATGACGAACTGACCCTTGAAATGGTAACCGACATGGAACGCGACTACATGTATGACATGTACGCCGAAAGCAAGACCATGCGGCTGAACCTCGGAATCCGGAGACGGCTCGCTCCATTGTTGAACAACGACCGCAGACGCATCGAGTTGATGAACGGGATGTTAATGTCGTTGCCGGGCACTCCTATCATCTATTACGGCGATGAAATCGGAATGGGCGACAACATTAGTTTAGGCGACCGCAACGGAGTGAGGACTCCGATGCAGTGGAGCGGGGAATGGAACAGCGGGTTTTCTAACGCGGAACCAGAGCGGTTGTATGCTCCGCTGATTCAGAATCCTGTGTATGGTTATCCTGCCGTAAACGTTTTGTCGCAGAGAGAAAGCGAACACTCGCTTCTCCGATGGATGCAACGCATCATAACGGTCCGTCGATCGACCGGAGTGTTCGGCCGGGGATCGATTGAGTTTCTTTATCCAGCCAATCATAGAATACTGGCCTATTTGCGGCGATTGGGCAAGGAAGCCGTGCTGGTGGTCAACAATCTTTCGAGCAGCGCGCAAGCTGTCGAACTGGATTTGCGGCGCTACAAGGGAAATATTTTAATCGAGATGTTTGGCAACAATATATTTCCGCGTGTGGGCGACCTGCCCTATCTGCTGACGCTGGGTCCCTATCAGTTTTTTTGGTTCCGGCTGCGACGAGTCTAGCCGAACGTAGATAATGGAAACTGTGACATAGGGTGCGTTATTGCGGGGGCGTTTCGGCGGTAATTCGCATGGAGTGAAAGTGGAGGATCAGACCTTTCTTACGGATGATTTTCTTCGCCAACTGATCAACGTCGGCGAGGTGGACATCCTTGTGGGTTTGCCGACCCACAATAACGCCAAGACCATCGGGTCGATCGTGCACAAAATTCAAAGTGGCATCCTGAGCGGGTTTCCCCGGGAGCGAGCCGTCATCATTAATGTCGATGGGGGTTCGCGTGACGGTACTCCGGAATTAGTAACGGGTATTTCTATCGACGACGTCCGCCCAGGCTCCAATCTGTACGCGCTCCGCACGCTGCACTCAATAAGCACGAAGTACGCCAGCAGCCCGGAGAGCGGAATTGCGTTGCGCACTATTCTGGCTGCGGCCGAACTGCTCCGCGCCAAGGCCTGTATCGTGATGTCACCCGAGTCCGCGAATATTGATTCCGAATGGCTCTCAAAGCTTCTGCGCCCCATTTATCGCGACGGCTTCGATCTGGTTACGCCCACCTATCGTAGACACAAGTTCGAAGGTCTACTGATGACCAACCTGCTGTACCCGATGATCCGCGCACTTTACGGGGTAAGAATCCGTGAGGCATACACGCCTGAGTTCGGATTTTCCGGCCGTCTCGGAAGCCAGTTCCTTGGCCAAAATGGCTGGAATGACGGAACCAGCGGGACCGGTGTCGAACTCCGCTTCGCACTGGCTGCGATCACGGGAGGATACCGTGTCTGCCAGTCCTTCCTTGGAGAAAAGGATCACATCGAGCGACGCGCCGCTGACCTGGTACCCACGCTGCGGCAAACTGTCGGCGCCTTGTTCTCCGCACTAGAGTCAGACTTTCCCGTATGGAGTGCCGTGACCGGTTCCAAGCCGGTTCCGACTACAGGGAGCGACCAGGAGTTCCTTCTGGATCCCGTGCGGGTAAATCGGAAACGAATGCGCGAGATGTTCTCGACCGGAGTTGCCGAATTGGAATCCGTCTTTCAATTAATCCTTTCCCCTTCCACCTGCGCAGAACTCCAGCGAATCGCCCGCCTGGGAGAAGAGGAGTTTCATTACCCTTCGGAATTGTGGGTCAGGACGGTCTACGAGTTTGCCGCGTCGTATCAGAAATCTGTGATCAGTCGAGATCATATCATCCAGGCTCTGGCACCGCTTTTCCGCGGGAGAGTGTTCACGTTCCTGATCGAGAACCGCAACGCTTCTGCGAACGATGTCGAGAGCAATATCGAAGCCTTATGCCTTGAGTTCGAGCGCTTAAAACCGTATCTACTGCAGATGTGGAAATCGAGAGAGTGAGGCAACTATGCGGGAAATGATTATCAGCGAGCTGACTCAGGCGCTGCACGAGCTTGCCAGGGGTTTCGCCCACTACCTTCCTCGTCTCATCGTAATGCTGATCCTTGCCTTTGTGGGCTGGGTGATCGCGTACGTTGTAAAAGTGGTTCTGCGCAGCATTCTGGGGCTCATCAAGTTCGACAAGCTTTCAGAAAACGCCGGCGCCGCGCAACTGCTCACCAAAGCCGCTCTACCGTCGGCGACGGAGATTTTGAGCCGGTTCGTCTTCTGGGTGACTTGGCTCGGCTTCATTCTGCTGGGTGTGAGTGTGCTCGGGATCCTGGGCCTGCAGGAGCAAATCGCAAGATTCTTTCTCTTCCTGCCCCGACTATTCGTAGCGATGATTATCATGTTTGTCGGACTGCTGGCAGCTAGCTTTTTTTCTCGCGCCGCTCTGTTGGCTGCCGTGAATGCGAATGTGCCTTCACCCCGGGTTTTGAGCCTGGCTATCCGCAGCATCATTATTGTTTTCGTATTGTCTATTGTCTTTGAAGAACTGGGTCTGGCAGAACAGACCATGCTGGTTGCCTTCGGAATTGCCTTCGGAGCCCTGATGCTCGGGTTGGCAATCGCATTCGGCATCGGGGGCCGACAGCTGGCGCAGCGCTTTCTGGAGAAGAAGTTTGTTCGGGGAAAAAAGGAGGAGGAGGAGAATGAAGACGAACTTTCGCCCCTCTAGGGAAGAATCCTAGAAGGCCCGGTTTCTTCAGCGGACTCACGAGGGGAATTCGGATGGACCATACCACTCTCGTTTCCGTCCCTGCACCCGGTCTATTGCGGCTAGATCCAGTACAACATGCTGCTGTGGTCCGAATGTCGAGCCGTGACAATTTCGTCAGCCAGTGCGCTACAGAATGTGGCCGAAGCCTCTGCTTCGCCGTCGTAATGCAGACGATATAGTTGACATTGCATTCAGCGCACGTCACCGGAAGGCTCTCATCCTGGATCAGTTCCGGCTTCGATGGCATAGCATCGTAACGGACCGTATCAGCATTCATGTGTCATTAATGCCAACACAACTTTGGTGAAAGCCAGACGCAAAGACCGTCAACGATCGTACAGAAGTGTTAGCCGTCGTAACTGATCACTAATTTCCTTTGTCAAAGTCTTCGAGTTGTAACGCCATTTCCAGTTTCCACTGACTGTGCCAGGTAAATTCATTCGGGCGTCACTGCCAAGACCCAATACATCTTGCAAGGGAATGATGGCGGTGTTTGCCACAGACGCCAAGACGGTGCGAATGAATACCCAATTGACCGGCTCGTCTTGAAATCCTAAGTATGCCCGGGTGAAATCGTGCTCGTTGCGAATGTCTTCCGCGGTTCGGGTGCTCTCCCCTACACCCGAACTGGTCCACCACCCAACAGTGGTGTCATTGTCGTGTCCGCCTGTGTACGCCACAAGTTCGCGAGAATAGTTGTGAGGACGGAAGCTGGGCCCTTGCGGATCGTTTCCGAACGCAAACTGAAGCAGGCTCATACCGGGGAAGCCAAATTGCTTGCGAAGAGCTTCTACTTCGGGAGTGATCACACCGAGGTTTTCCGCAACGAACGGCAGTTCTTTCAATTCAGTTTGCAGAGTTTGAAAGAACTCCGCCCCGGGGCCCTTTACCCACTTACCTCCAGCTGCCGTCGAGGCGCTGGCTGGGACCTCCCAGTAGGCGTCGAAACCGCGGAAGTGATCCAGTCGGACAAGATCAAACAGTTTGAGCGATGCCCGGACGCGATCAATCCACCATCGGTGACCGGAAATGGCCGACACATCCCAGCGATAAAGAGGGTTTCCCCAAAGTTGACCTGTCGCGCTGAAATAGTCGGGTGGAACGCCTGCAATGGCGGTGGGTCTGCCCTGCTCGTCCAAACGAAACAACTCACGATGAGCCCATACATCAGCGCTGTCGTGTGCGACGTAGATGGGGATGTCGCCCATGATGCTTATCCCGCAACGACTGCAGTGAGTTTTCAGCTTCTGCCATTGTCGGAAGAATTCGAACTGCGCAAACTTGTGAATCTCAGTCTCGGAAGACAATTGATTCCCCAATTCTCTTAGCAAGGCGAAGTTCCGTTGTCGTATTCCCGCGTCCCAATGCACCCAAGCCGCGTCCTTGTAGACCTTCTTGCACGCCATGAAGAGCGCATAATCGTCCAGCCAATCGCTGTTGCTTTGGCAAAAAGTGTCGAAAGCGCGACGGTCAGCATGGGTACTGTCCACAAGAAAAGCATGAGCGGCTTTGCGAAGCAGCCCCTGTTTAAAGTCGATTACGCGGTCGTACACGACGTGCTCATCAGGGAGGTTCGGTGAATTGGTCAGGTCTTGCGTGGACAGAAGGCCTTGCTCACGGAGGGCTTGCAAATCGATGAATAGAGGATTGCCGGCGAATGCTGAAAAGCACTGGTAAGGAGAATCGCCGTATCCGGTAGGGCTCAATGGCAATACCTGCCAGATCTTCTGCCCTGACTCGGCCAAGAACTCCACAAACTCGTGAGCAGAATTTCCGAAATCGCCAATACCGTGGCCACCGGGAAGAGATGTTACATGGACAAGGATTCCACTACACCGAGGAAGGATCACTCAATTAACGTTATGCTTCCGAGGGCAGCCACGCAAGAGGCAGCCTTGCGGGAGTGCGCCCGCCCCGGTGGGCGGGTGTCTCAGTTGGATCGCCGGAGTCCCGCCACACGATAGCTGAGAGGTTGGAGACTCGCAGACAGGAGATGGAGCAGCAGAGGTCACTCACCTTGCAGGCGGTTGATCGGCTTACCATCATCCTCATTCTGGTGCATCCTGACCGCGAAGTTCCGACATCGCCCACCTGCACCCCGATCCCGAGACTGAGGCGACGCCGATGCGAGTTGCGGCCGCGAAAGCGTGTACCGGGTAATACGATCTCGTGGCCTTTTTTGAAAGGGTTGGATTTTCGACTCGCTTGAAACAGTCGTGAAGGTTGTCAGGCCCCGCCCGAAGAGAGATTGCGCAATAGCCTGAGAAAGCGCCAAGCAAGGGCAAAGACTGGGCCAAGCCGCGCGGTGTTCCTTGTGTTACCTTTAGGGTTCGACGGCATCTCAGGACTCCGATAAGCGTCCCTTCATGCCAGACAGTGTCACGGAACGAATGCTTTGAGGGAGATCGCTTGCGCCCAGCTCGAATAGCCCCATTACTCTTTTTCTTACTGCCAGTTCTGGCAGCCTTGATGGCCGCCCAGAATGAACCGGCCGGGGATCCTTCGCTCCCACCTCCGCCGCACGAAAAGCAGGTCCATCTCAAGCACATCCTGGTGATTGGCCAGACCAAGGGATTCGAGCACGACTCGGTTTCGGATGGCATGGCTGAAATCTACAACATGGGCCACGACAGCGGTCTCTGGGATGCCACGCTACGCACCGATGCCGAACTCATCACGAAGAAAGACCTGGGAAGAAACGCGAAGAACCTCAATTACTTCGATGCCCTAGTCTTTGTGAGCACGACCGGTGAACTTGACCTGGACGACAGCCAGAAGAAAGATATGATGTCGTTCATCGAGGACGATGGAAAAGGCTTTGTCGGCGTTCATGCTGCCTTGGACACCAACTACAAGTGGCCCGAATATGGCGAGATGATTGGCGGCTGGTTCGACCAGCACCCGTGGTCCACGTTCAACGCGCCGATCGTCAACGAAGACCCGACCTTCCCCGCGGTCCGTCACTTTCCTGGAGCATTCGTTAAGTACGACGAAATCTATCAGCCCAAAGAGTGGTCGCGCGAAAAAGTTCATGTCCTTCTCAGCCTCGATCCCACGAAACTCAATTATGCGAACAATCCGCGTGTGCATAGAACGGACCATGATTTCGCCGTGGCATGGGACAAGACGTATGGCAAGGGGCGTGTTTTCTATTCCACCCTCGGCCACACTGAAGAGGCTTGGAACGACCCCGATATCCGCAAGATGTATTTTGAAGCGATTAAATGGGTGCTGGGCATGACGGGGGGGAGTACGGCTTCTCATCCGCGGCCGCAATCGCCCGGCGATCAACACTGAGCCCCTGAAATGAATTTTCTTCGTTCAACTTTGCATTGGAGTGTGCTGTTGGCGGGGCCGTTGCTCGTGAGCCTCGCAGTTTCCGCGGCGCAAACACCTACCCCCAAGGTACAAGCAGGAAGCGGAGTCAAACACGACGTCACGCCTGTGCCCAAGTCATACCCGCCGGATCTGGTCCAGAAAGGCAGCGCGCTTTTCCGGCAAGATTGCTCCTTTTGCCATGGCCGCAATGCTGGGGGTGGGGAGAGTGGACCGGATCTCACACGATCCAAGCTGGTGACGGAGGACGTGGATGGAGACAAGATCGGCCCCGTGGTGCGTAATGGACGCCCCGACAAAGGCATGCCTCGCTTTGACCGTTCGGTTGAGGAGATTGCCAGCCTGGTAGCGTTTATCCACACGCGGCAGAACGATGCGCTCACGAAAACCGGCGGACGCAAGGGGGTGGATGCCTCGGATCTCCAAACCGGAAACGCCGAGGCCGGCAAGCAATATTTCAACGGTGCAGGCGGATGCGCAACCTGCCACTCGCCAACCGGGGATCTTGCCGGGATCGCATCGCGTCACCAGGGCCTCAGACTCGAAGAGCAAATGTTATATCCCAGGCACGCGAAATCGCGAGTTACGGTAACACTTGCTTCCGGTCAAGCGATCACCGGTACCCTGGCATACCTGGATGAGTTTACGGTTGGACTCACGGATCCTACGGGTTCGTATCGATCCTGGCGGACCCGCGATGTGCAGTACAAGGTCGACGCGCCTGTGAACGCCCATGTTGAACTGTTCAGTAAGTACACAGATGACGACATCCACAACCTGATGGCGTATTTGCAAACCTTGCGTTAGGCCGCTGAGTTCTGGCTCGTTCTTTACGAGAAGTTCGAGGATCCCAATCAACATGAATTTTCTGAATGGATTTCTATTTGCTGTGAGCGCACTCATCGCGCTCGCATCTCCCGGCGTGATGCTGGCGCAAGGGGTGGATGAGCGTATGCTTCTGCATCCGCCAGCCGACAGTTGGCCGGGGTATCACGGTGACTATTCCGGCCGACGTCATAGTTCGATCAATCAGGTTACTCCGCAGAACGTAAAGAGTCTGGCTCTTGCCTGGGCGTTCCAGACCGACCAGACCGCGCCAATCAAGTCCTCGCCGTTGCTGGTAGATGGCATTCTGTACTTTACGGTTCCGGACAATATTTGGGCTGTGGATGCACGCTCCGGCCACCAGATTTGGCACTACAACGTCCCGACGAGCCAGGGGGAGCACATTGGGAATCGCGGCGTCGCTATGTACAAGGGGTATCTATTCTTTATGACTCCCGATGCGCACCTTGTATCCCTCAATTGCAAAGATGGAAGCGTGCGCTGGAAAGTACAAGTTGCAGATGTAACAAAGGGCTATTGGACCAGCATGGCGCCTCTGGTCGTGGGGAACCGCGTGCTCATTGGTGTTTCCGGAGATTTCGATAACCTGAGCGGCTACATACGGTCGATTGATCCGGAGACGGGCGCAACCCAGTGGCAATGGAACTCCACTCCTCCGGCTGGAACCCCTGACCAAACGACTGGAGGAATGACGTGGATGACGGGAACTTATGATCCCGATCTCAATCTTGTCTACTGGGGAACCGGAAATCCTACTCCCGTCCTGAAGGGCTCGACGCGGCCGGGCGATGATCTTTACACGTGCACCATCGTCGCGCTAAATCCGGATACGGGCAAGCTAGTGTGGTCCTTCCAGGTCTCTCCACACGATACGCACGACTGGGATGCCGTTGAGACTCCTGTGCTGGTCGACGGAGACTTCCACGGCGAGCCGAAGAAGATGCTCATGCAGACCTCGCGCAACGGCTACTTCTTTGTGCTTGACCGCACCAACGGAAGGAATCTCTTGACTGTTCCTTTCGGGCCCGTGAATTGGTCGCTAGGAGTCGACAAGCAAGGCCGTCCGATTCCAAATCCCGCCAAGGAGCCGGCGCCCGATGGACGTCTCATTGCGCCCGACGAGGGTGGTCTTACCAATTACCGTTCCCCCAGCTTCGACACCAAGAACGGCTTGTTTATTGTTGATGCGCATCCTAGCTGGAGCATCTACTTTGCCAAGCCAGCCGATGGCGTCTACGGATGGGCAGGCGCAGACTACGACGTTTGGGGCAAGGGCGTGATCGACGCCATCGATTACCAGACCGGCAAGATTCGTTGGAGTCACGAACTTGGACCCGAAGGGTCAGGCGCGGGCGTGCTGACGACGGATTCAGGGCTCACCTTCACCGGCGACGCTATGGGCAATTTCCTTGCGTTGGATTCGAGCGACGGCAAAACGCTTTGGCACGCAGGCTCAGGCTCGCACATCCAGAGTTCTCCAATCACCTACGAACTCGACGGTCGCCAATACGTGCTGACGAGTAGCGGCGGCGTATTGTTCGCATGGACACTTCCGGAAGCGTAAGGAATCGAGTCGCTCACGCGCCGGGGACATCCATCCAGCCTCGCCTCCGATGGCTTTCAAGTGCAGCGTTGAGGATCGTTAGCTGGCGCAATCCATCGGTGAACTGCGGATACTCGGCTGCGCCCGGTGCGCTGATCGAGCCATAGAAGCGCCGAAAGACTTGCTTGAATGTGTCGTCGTAGCCTTCACTGTGGCCGCCGGGAAGATCGGCGTAGCCGCGGGCTCCAGGCTTGAGCAGTGACGGGTCTTTCACGAAGATCTCATTGCCGCCGTCGCGATGACCTAGCCAGAGTTCGTCGGGCCGCTCCTGATCCCATGCGACAGAAGACCTTGTGCCATAGATCTCGATGCTGAGCCGGTTCTTTCGTCCGGCGGAGACCTGGCTGGCAGTAACGCAGCCGCGCGTGCGCGCGCCCATTCGAAAGAGAACTGCGCCAAAGTCTTCGGTCTCTACGGGTGTCTCAATGTAGTCTTCCGGCCCCATCAATTTGTTGGCAAACGTCTCCACTGAATGCTTCGGCTGCTTGCGCGTCTTATGAAAGGTCTGAAGATCGGCGCAGAGAGTAGTCACGCGCAATCCCGTGATGTGCTCGGCCATATCAAACCAGTGCGATCCAATATCAGCCATACAACGCGAAGGACCACCGGCCTTTGCGTCGACACGCCAGTTCCAGTCCGTGTCGTACAGCAGCCAGTCCTGAGAATAAGTGCCCTGCAGGACGAGAATCTCACCCAGATCGCCGTCTTCGCGCAGGCGGCGCATCTGCTGCACCATGGGGTAATAACGCAAATTGTGACAAACGCAGTTGCGCACTCCTTGCCGGGTGGCGAGCGAGACGAGTTCCTCCGCCTCCGCCACGGTTGTGGTCAGCGGCTTCTCACAAATTACGTGCTTGCCGGCCTGGAGCGCATCCTTCGCCATGAAGAAGTGCTGCGCATTGGGCGTACAGATGTGGACTGCATCGATCGCGGGATCGCGAAGGACATCGCGGTAGTCAGTCATTGCAGGAACGGAGAAAGCGGCGCCCAGGCGTCGTGCCGCTTCTTCGTTTCTGCCTGCAATCGCAGCGGCTTCCACAAATCCCACTCGCCGAACTGCTTCGAGATGTACACGGCCCATAAAGCCGGTGCCGAAAATTGCCGTTCTGATTGTTTTCATCCTAAGTTCCCATCCGTTTCGTACTAGGACCACCAGGCACTTGCAGCCTGCTCGCGGATCACAATGCTGTTGAGAAAGTTCGCCGCTTTGGTCAAACCCTCGCCCGGTGAGAGCAGGCTGTCCTCGTGTTCGATGGAGAGTACGGAATCATAGTCAAACATACGTAGCGTGGAGATAAACTCGCTCCACCACTCGGCCCCGTGCCCGTAGCCACAAGTGCGGAAGATCCAGCTGCGATCGCGTTCTTGGGTGTATGGTTTGGTATCGAGAACGCCCGTGCGAACCAGGTTCAAAGGATAGAGCTGCGTGTCCTTGGCATGGACGTGGAAGATGGAGCCTGCGAGGACGCGGATGGCGGCGATGGGATCGATGCTTTGCCAGAAGAGATGACTCGGATCAAAGTTGCAGCCGACGGTCTCTCCTGCGATCGAGCGGAGCCGGAGCATTGTCTCCGGGTTATACACTACAAACCCGGGATGCATCTCGACGGCGATCTTGACGCCGTGGTCCGCGGCGAATTTGGCGTGGCCAATCCAATAAGGCGCAACCACCTCGTTCCACTGCCAGTCGAGAACTTTGCGGTAGTCCGGAGGCCAAGGGCAGGTGACCCAGTTGGGAGCGCTAGCATGCGGTGAATCGCCAGGACATCCTGAAAAGTCAACCATCACAGGGACGCCAAGCTTTTCAGCGAGCAGAATCGTCTTCCGGCTTACCTCGCGGTGTTGCTGCGCCTGGGACATATCGGGATGCAGCGCGTTGCCGTGACAACTCAAGGCGCTAATGCTGACGCCATGATCGCTAAGAATGCTCTTGAAATCAGCAAGGGCCGAAGCGTCTTCAAGCATGGAGAGCTTGCAATGCGCATCGCCGACATAGTTTCCGGTGGCAAGTTCGACGGTACCAATCTGGAGCGCCGCAAGTTTCTTGAGAACTACGGCTAACGGCAGTTGCGACAACAAAGGCGTAAAGACTCCAACGCGCATGGCGATTTCTATCTCCCATCTCTAGTAGACAGCCGCGGCGCTCATCTTACGCCTAAGAGAACCATTGAGCGACCATCCGCCCAAACGCTATCCGGAACGACCTCTTGAGCAGTGATCATCGTTGGGCCGCCGGCCCAAAGGTCCTCCACCGCGATCGCGGCTCGCGTTGTACCGCGTGCTGAAACGTACGCACCATCGGCAGCAGCATAGCGTCATACCCAAAAGCTCTGGCGCCTTTTCACAGCCCGAAAGATAACGGGAGTCGTCGACTCCATCAACTCGTCTGCACGAGGGTGCTATCGAGGCAGCAATTCGGCAATTCGGGCGGGACGGCAGAAGATCGACGTGGGTTCCGAGCAGGGATCGGCAGTCGTGAACGGCTGAGCGGGGGCTCAATGCCAAGGCGGACAGATACAGAATAAGCCAACAGCACGGGGGCACCACTAGGGCTTGCGTAAAACTGTGCGTAAAGAATTCTTGAAAATTAGGCTGGGAAGTTGGGTTTAGAGTCACCGAGCCAGTTCATGAGATTGGCTCAACCCATTGAAACCAAATGGAGAATTTGGTTGCGGGGGGTGGATTTGAACCCCCGACCTTTTGGGTTGTGAGTCCAGAACTATTAGTAATTTCAACAACTTACAAGACGCGGGTGGCCCTCGAAAAACCTTGTAAGTGACGTTAAGGAACCGTTAGTGGACAGCTAAAGGACAGGGAACGACAAGCTTTATGGTTACGGCGAAATCATCATCTCAGTCTTCGAGCGTGGGCAATGTTTTCAGCACCTCACTAGCTCTGGGCCGACTGAGGACCGGATCGTCCTTGCGGATTTTTCCGTCCCGGAAGACAAGCACACGCCTAGCGAATTGTGCGATGTCAAGTTCGTGAGTCACCAGCACGATCGTTAGCCCCTTGTCGTTCAGGTTCTGAAAGATCTCCATGATCTCGACTGAAGTACGGCTGTCGAGATTGCCTGTAGGCTCGTCTGCCAGCAGGATGGAAGGACGATTCACCAGAGCCCGGGCTATCGCCACCCTTTGTTGCTGTCCGCCCGACATCTGAGATGGGAAATGCTGTGCCCGTTCAGCGAGACCGACCATGGTCAACGCATCGGCGGCACGTTTTCGGCGCTCTGTTTTGTCGATCTTCGCGTACAGCGTGGGTAGTTCCGTGTTCTCAAGGGCCGTCGTGCGGGCCAGCAGATTGAAGCCCTGGAAAACAAATCCAATCTTCTCGTTCCGGATGAGTGCCAGGGCCTTCTTGTCGTGTTTGGAAACATCGATCCCTTCGAGTGAGTATCTTCCCAAGCTGAGTCGGTCCAGACAGCCAAGAATGTTCATGAAGGTGGATTTGCCACTCCCGCTCGCCCCCATGATCGCCACGAATTCGCCTCGGTGGATTTCAATGCTTACACCGCGCAACGCGTGCACCCGTGTCTCGCCCAATTCGTAATATTTGTGCGCGTCCTCTACACGAATAACCGCGCTCGCCGCAGAAGCGGTTCTCGTGGCGTCGAGTTGGTTGACAGCGGGTACGGTTTCCATGGTTGGCTTGGAACTGTTGCCTTAGCGCCGTAAAGCGCCCAGAGTCTGGCCTTTGGGCCCCACGGATCGAATAATCACGTCGTCCGATTCCTTCAGTTCCCCTTTAAGAACTGAGCTGACCTCCGTGTAGGCATGGTCTGTTATTCCAAGAGAAACCTTCACCGGCTCCATCGTTTTGTCCGGATGCAGTTTCCACACTACGGCAGTCTCAGCTTTTGGTGCACGCGGCAGATTCTGGGCTCCCGCGGCCTTCTCACCCCCTGTCACCGCAGATTCAGACGCAGCCTGTGCCCCATCTACTCCTTCGATCCCATAGCGCTTGTAAAACGCCAAGATCTCTTCGGGAGCCATCGGGGGTTTGTATCGCAGTGCAGTGTTGGGCAGTTTCAATGCGTTCTGTACCGTGGCCACTGGAATGGTCACGTATGCCGTCATGCCTGGGAACAGTTTTAACTCAGGGTTCGCGAATTCTATGATGGTGTCATAGGTGACCACACTTTGCACCATAGTCGGATTCATCCGGACCTGGCTGACAACCCCCTGAAAAGTTTGTTTCGGGAGGGCGTCCACTTTAAAAGTGACCGGTTTGCCGACCTTAATGTTGTCCACGTCCGACTCGTCGGTCTTGGCATACACCCACATCTTCGTAAGATCCTGCGCGATGGTAAAAATAGTTGGCGCTTGCAGGGACGCCGCTACGGTCTGCCCTACATCCACATTTCGCGCGACCACGGTGCCGTCGATCGGAGAGCGAATCACGGTGTAATCGAGATTGGTCTGGGCGACGGTGACCGCAGCCTCTTTGAGGCTGATTTGCGCCTCTGCCTGGGTGATGTTCGCCTCCGCGGCGTCCACCGATGCCTTGGCCGCTTCGTAGTTCGATTGAGCAAGGTCCAGTTGCTGCTTGCTCATGACGCCATCTTTGGTCAAGCCGACGGCGCGATCGTAGTCGGCCTTGGTCTGCACCAAAGCGGATTTCGCTTTTTCAAGATTGGCTCGGGCCGCAGCCAGGTTGGCCTCTGAGTTTTTCAAATCCGCCGCGGCCTGCAGCAGAGCTCCCTTGAACAACGCGGGATCAATGAGAGCGACAACGTCCCCCTTATGCACGCGAGAGTTGAAATCCGCATTCAGTTTCGCGATGGACCCGGACACCTGCGATCCCACTTGAACAGTGATCACGGAGTTGATGGTTCCCGTAGCCTCCACAACATCGTGGATCTCCCCGCGTTCCACCTTCGCGGTGAAATGCTGCACTTGCGTGTCCCGGTGCAGTCCTAACGCGACGAACAATCCGGCCACGGCCACAACGGCCGCTAAGATGAGCCACTTGCGTTTTGTCATTTATGTATGGTCCCGAAAATCACAAACCCTTCACTCGTATCGCAGCGCTTCGATCGGATCAAGCCGAGACGCCTTGCGCGCGGGGTAATATCCGAAAAATACTCCGACAGCGACCGAGAACATCGCGGCCACCACGACCGCCTCAACCGACATCTCGATGGGCCAACCCAGGGTCTGTCCTACCAAATAGGAGCCAACGATCCCAAAAAGCACTCCGGCGGCGCCCCCGACCAGGCTCAGCATGATCGATTCTCCCAGGAACTGAAGCTGGATGGCTGCTTCGGTTGCTCCCACAGCCACTCGCACTCCGATCTCACGGGTACGTTCGGTAACGGAAACCAGCATCACGTTCATAATCCCAATTCCTCCAACGATCAAAGAAACCGATGCGATTGCGATCAGGAGAATGGTGAGAGTCTTGCTCGCGTCGAGCTGCGCTTGAATGATGTCCTCCGGATTCCGGATATTAAAGTCATCCTCCTCCTCAGGACGCAGGTGATGTCGATCCCGGAGTACAGCAGTTGCTTCCTGTCCGGCCATCTTGACTACGTCGGCTGACACTGCCGAGCAAAGAATGTCGTCCAGCCACGTAATGCCCTTGATCTTCTTCATCGCAGTTGTGTAGGGCAGGATGATCGTATCGTCCTGATCCTGCCCGGAAAGCGAAAGCCCCTTCGGATGAAGGGTCGCCACCACTTTGCAGGGAAGGTTACTCACTCGCATCACTTTTCCGATCGGACTCTCAACGCCGAACAACTGATCCCGAACCGTTCGGCCAATCACGCAAACGTCGGCCGCGCGGTCCGTATCTTCCTGTGAAAAGATCGCCCCCTGATCCACGTACCAACGTTTGATGTCGAAGTACTCGGGCGAAACGCCACGGTAGGAGGTATGCCAATTCTGATTGCCGTAGACCACCTGTACTGGATCGTCCACATTCGGCGAAACACTCTTGATAAGAGAAATCTGGTTCTTGATCGCAATGGCATCGGCCATCACCAGCGTGCTCGTATCATGCGTGCCCGTGCGCACTCCGTTGACCGCCCGGCCCCCAGCTTCGATCCAGACGAAGTTGTCCCCGAGGTTGTTCAGTTGTTGCTGGACTCGCGCCTGTCCTGCGTTGCCGATTGCCACGACACAGATGACCGCCGCAATCCCGATGGTGATTCCCAGAACCGTCAGGATGCTTCGCATCTTGTTTCTGAGCAACGCAACCAATGCGGATCGAAAGAGCGCTCCGTAGTTCACAGTTCCACCGCCTCCTCGCGCGCCGTTGCCGGAAAGGATAAGTGTACTTGACAATAAATCGGTTCTCGTAGAACTGAGTCTGCGGAGACGGTCAGGCGTAGTGGCACACAAGCAATATACTGATGATTACCTGAAGGCCACGTGAAGACGAATTCACTGAGAGGCTTGCGATGAGAAGACGGCGCGGTCTGAGTCATGTTGGGGCGCTAGCAATATTGGTTTCGGTACTCGGCTGCACAACAGCCGCGACTCCCTCCGACAACCCTGAATCGGTGCCACTGAAGCAGGTTGCGGACGTGCCTCTGCCAGGCCCCGCGGTGCGCTTCGACTACCAGAGTCTCGACGCGTCTCATGGGCGCCTTTACATCGCGCACATGAACGCAGATCAGCTCGTATTTTCCGATCAGGATCAATCGCGGACTGTAGTCGTAATGAGCTTCCACAAACCCACCATTCCAGGTCGGCCCCGCAGCTCCCAGTGGCAAACTCCCTGGTTGATTGGCCGGCACTGAATTTCCCAGAAACACATTGTCCTGCCCGTGCATATAGAAAGTCTGAAAATCAAACTTCCCCAGGTACCACTGCCCATAAGCTCCCACACGGTAGAAGCTGCGGTCTCCCGCGCCGGTTCCGGGAATTGTTCTGCCCCCGCTAGTCTGAAAATACGCCGGAGACTGGCCGAAATATCCGTAGATACCAATTCGCTGCATACCCAGCTTGGGAACCTCAAAAGCCTGGTTGAGGTTGGTGTAAACGTCGTAGGTGCTATTCGAGGGCAGCCCGGTTTGACCGTTGTTACTACTTAGCACGGATACCGAGTAACGTCGGTAGTCATCATCGGAGTGTCCGGAAAGCTCCACGCCAAGCTGAGGTCCGCCGATGCCCCCAAAAACATTGCTGTCACCCAGGGGTGTGAAGAAGTAGTTGAAATAAGTGCCTCCGGTACCACTGAGCGTCAGGATTCGCTCCTGAGAAATTAGCTCATCCAGTTCAAATTTTCCCATTTTCAGGTTTAGCCAGCGCGAACCGCCGAGGTTGTCCAGGCGGGCCCAGGCTTGAGCCAGTGAACTGCTCCCGCTATTGATGAATGGCTGAACAAAGAACGAAATGTTCCTGGAAAGTGTGCCAGCCGTCACAATATCGAGACTATTCAAGTCGAAGCCCGATGTAGTAACGGCCCGCTCCACCTGCCCACCGCCGGCGTTCCCGGGAATTATGTCCACAGCTCTGCGATTATTGCTTTCACGATGCCACGACGTGTTTATGCGAAACGTGATGGGCCAATAGGCAGGTTCCTGGTAGATTGGGGCATCACGACCGTTGCCCAACTGATATCCGTTATCCTTGAAGGTCTGACCAAAATTGTTGAGCATGGGCCATGCCTCGTGACAAGCGGAGCACGGCAGGCCGTACTTGCGCGCGAAGGCGGGAATACCATATGCCGGCTGTACGCCCGTCAAGAGAATTCCCAGAGCCAACAGCTGCATTCCGATCCTTCTGAAAGGCAGCATTTCCATGTTTCCTCCTAACCTTCACTCAGCGCACACTCTGCCAGAAGGGTTGCAGCTTTTCGTGAGGAACAAACTTGTAGCCAACCCCATGAACGGTTAGAAGAAAAACGGGGCAATCAGGATTGTTCTCGATCTTCTGCCGCAGTTTCAGGATGCAGTTGTCTACAGTGCAGTAACTAGAGCGTTTCCGCTTTGGCCAGACGGCAGTTATCAGCTTTTGGCGTGACACGACAATTCCCGACCTGGACACTAAGAACTTCAGTACTTTGAACTCCTGGAGAGTTAACACAAGCGGCTGATCAGCCCGACAGGGCTCCATTTTTCTGAAATCCAGGGAGATCTCGCCAAACTGCGCCACCTGACTAATTCTCCCGGCGTGAAACTCTGTCATGTTCAGCTTTGCGGTTACCGTGGAATCAACGTTGAGGCATAACTTAACGCTGGCGACCCGACGGCTTGTCACAGAAATGTCACATTCTTGTTAAATCCGTGCATTACTGGTTCGATCCTAAGACTAGAGGGCAAATCTATAGCCGACATTGTGCAGACCAAGAGCTTGATCTCACGACACACGCAAGTTGTCCGCTGGATGTAAAAAAACTGTCATTTGTTTATCCGATTTAACTAGAAAAACAGTTGTATGTCTGAGCAGAATCCGGAGATGTGACTGTCTCTCGCGGGAATGTGAAGGTGCTGGTCGCGTAAGGGGCGTTTTCCATCCTCACGCACACGCGGTTTGGGTCGACCTCGATCCTGGCGCATACGTGCAACGTCGCAGCGTCAATAAATCCAACATCGGGAAGGAGCCGTGATGAAAAAAGAGAGACCAATGACTTTTGTTTCTCCGATCAAATAGTCAACGATTGCGGCGAAAGATCGGTTCGTGTCGATTACTCCAGTCGCTTTAGCTCCTGCTTGGCTTCCGGAAAATCTGGCTGCAGCTTGAGCGCGCTCTTAAGCTCGGTCACCGCTTCCGAGCTCCTTCCATCTTTTTCGAGCACCTGAGCTAGAGGTGACCTGATGCGTGCCGTTAGCAAATGGATCGTTCTCGCCGCCACTCGTTTTCAAGGGCTTACAGTCGGACTCAGGGCCTGCAAGTCGGACTCGGGTGATTTTCCAGCACCGTGATCTTCCGGAAGTAACTCTTCGGGAAATATTCGCTGAACGAAAGAAAATGGCGCGGCCGAAGCCGCGCCATTTACCCACAGCCTGCCTTCGGAAAATCAGGCGGTTCCCGATTACCCAAGTCCAGCGCATAAAAAAATCGGGGGCTCGTTCGAGCCCCCGATCAGGAATGAACCAATTTCGAACTAGAAATAGAACTTCGCTCCTAGCTGCACCAGTCGGCTAGGCGCCACGCTTGTGACCTGTCCGAAAGTGCTGCTTTCCACGTTGCCGTTCACGCAGGGGAACGGACCCGCAGGGTTACAAAATTGGGTGTGGTTGAAGACGTTGAAGGCTTCCAGTCGCAGTTGCAGATACTGCCTTTCGTTTGCGGGCCGGAAATGGAGGTCCTTCTCCAACGCCATGTCCCAGTTATTGATGCCAGGACCGGCGAAGCTGTTACGCCGGACCCCACCAAACGTGCCGATTGCCGCAGGCGCAAACGTGGTTGGCCCGCTAGATTGGGTACCCACAAACCAAGCGTGGGGAACGACCTTATTCCTTTGGTTTGTGTAAGCGAGCGTTCTTGGATTGCCCGTGTGGATGGCTCCAACTTGCTGTGGCGATTCCCAACAGTCGTAATACACAAAAGCATCGCAGGTGAGGGACGTAAATGACGAATCAGAGATGTTCACCGGGAAACCACTCTGGAACGTCGTTATACCGCTCAACTGCCAGCCTCCCACCAGCATGTTCAAGAGCGTATGGTCGCCATGCAGACTCGGAGCCTGATAGGTGTACCCTGCAACAAATCGCTTCCGCGCGTCATACGAGGAGTTGCTCTTATTCAAATAGGCAAACTGTGGATATGGATTCACCGCACGGATTTGGAATCCGCTGTCTTCAAATCCCGATCCGTCATCGATGGCATGACTCCAAGTAAAGTTGGCCAGCAGTCCTAGACCATGGCTGACTCCCTTGTTGATGCCCACCTGCAAGGCGTTGTAGGTGGAATTGCCATCTGTCGACTGTGTACCCACGGAGCCGAAGGCGGCCCCAGCTACCCCCAATAAAGCGTTCTGGGGGTAGAGTTGGTGCTGGATCACGGCATTGGCCGGGCAGCCGGCTTCGGATCCGGTATTCGTTAGACAGGCCGCGGCACCAGCCAGAGTAATGGGATTCCCCTCGATTGGCCTTATCAAGTGGCGACCCAACGCCCCAACGTATCCAACACTGAACACGGTGTTGCCAGGGAACTCACGCTGAACAGTCAAGTTGTAATTCATGGCCTCCGGCGTAGTGTAGTTTGGGCTGAAAGCATTGAGAGACAGCGGTTCAAATTGAGTCCAGGACGCGGCGGGTGCGGCTGCGCCTGTCGGAGGTACGAAGGGGAACGGATTGGCCTCTGCAGGGGCTCGGCCTGCAATATCTGCATACGGATTGGCGAAGGCTGGACTGAGTGTGCCGCTCACATCCTGAATACCATGCGAGGTGATCGAGAACGGCGGCGTACCCAAGTTTTGGAGAATGCCCTCCTCCTCCGCGCGGTTGTAGTAAAAGCCCCAACCTCCGCGGACGGAGAGCTTCCCGGCACCTCCGCTTAGCCGCCCCGCGTCGGGAGACCAGGCAAATCCTATCCGCGGCCCGAAGTGAGTGTAAGGCACCTTCAAGCCACCCGTGCTGTCACAACCCCTGTCACCAGGGTAGAGCATATCCTGCGGAGCATTCGGGAATACGGTAGATTGCTGCCCTACGCGGAAGCAGGTCACATCTTTTCCCCCGAACTGCTGGTTCGCAAGTGGCTTGTCTATCTGCCACCCTGTGCCGAGGGTGAGCGTCAGGTTCGACCTTACTTTCCATTGATCCTGAACATACGAGTAGTATTCGTATGCTCGGCCGATGATTAATCCTCCGGAACCCTGGGAGAACGTGTCGGGAATTCCAAGCAGGAAGTCAGCTCCAGCATCTCCCGTAGTAAAAGCACCCGCCGCATTATAACTGTAAGAGCCGTTGTTGCTGCCGGCGAACGGATTCCAGACGTCAAAACGACGAAAGTCGAATCCTGCCTTGAGCGCGTGGTTGCCGATCACTTTGGAGAAGTTGTCCGTGAGTTCGCGGGTTTGGTCCTTTCGCGGCTGGGGTCCGTTGGTTGTGAACCCAATCGCGAAATTGTACGAACCCTGAATGTTCATGAATGGGAGGCTCTCGCCCGACGTGATTTGTGAATTGATATTGAAACCCACCGAGGACGGAGCAATCGGGTTTGACGGTTGGTCCGCAACGAAATTAAAGCGCGTGTATCCCAAGCGAAACTCGTTGATGGTGGTGCTATTGAACGTGTGACTCCAATCGACAATGAACTGTTTGTAGTGGCGCTGCGCAACAATGCCGAAGCCAGGAACTGTTGCGCCGCCGGGAAGGGGTATGGGATCCGAAGTTGGATTGGTCTGCAGGAACATCGTTCCCCAGATCGAGTCGTTCGAATTGAAAGTATGATCGATGCGCGCGATTTCCTGATAATTCCCACTTCCGAGCTCGGTCGGGTTGAAGGTAAATTGATTCGTGCCCGCGTTTGGAGCCGGAATATACGTGCTCATCAGCTTGGAGGCGACAGAGTCGAAATCCGCCGTCGGAATTACACCTGTCGGGAAGAGAGTGCAATAGGGTGTTCCGGTCGGTTGAGTGACCCCATTGCTGCCTTGCAGCGGAAATGGTGAAGTTGCCGTGGCGGCAAACGGGCATGTGCCACTCCCATTCGAAAAGTCCCCGCCGCGCTGTGCGTTGCTGAACACGGTCGATTGGCTGGGTGCGCCAACCTGAGGAGCCCGGTTCTTGATTCCTTGAAAGGAAAAGAAAGCAAAAGTGTGATTCTTCCAAATCGGACCGCCGATGGTTCCACCGAAATCATTCTGGTGGAACTGGGGGGCCGTGTGGGTAAGCCAATTGGCGGTATTCAGGAACGTATCGCGGTAGAACTCGAAGACGTCGCCGTGGAACTGGTTGGTGCCACTCTTGATGACGGCATTGACGACCGCCCCCGAATTACGCCCATATTCCGGATTGATAGTGTTGGTGATGATATTGAATTCTTCAAGCGCATCGACGCTGGGAATAATCAATACCGTGTTCAGGGGGAGATCGTTAGAATCGATGCCATTGATCAAATAGCTGCTTTGGTTCGACTGGCTGCCATTCGCCGAATATGATCCAAACCGGTCGGACTGGGCCACCACCCCTGGTGTCAACTGCTCGAGCGCCGTCCAGTTCCGGTTAATCAGTGGCAGATCAACAATCTTCTTCTCGTCGACTAGCGTCTGAAGCTGGATGTTGGTCGTTTCTACCTGCGCGGTATCGGCACGCACTTCGACCACCTCCGATGTCGCACCTAAATCGAATTTGATGGGTAAGTTGTATATCTGGTTCACCGTAAGCACGAACTGGCTTGTCTGGAAGGTCTTGAAACCCTGCGCTGTCGCGTTTACCGCGTAAGTGCCAATGGTAAGCTGCGGGAACACGTAAATCCCATCGGCGGACGAAGTCGCCTTCGTCACAATGCCGGTATCGGTGTTGACCGCCGTGACCGTTGCATTCGCTACCGACGCACCACTGGGGTCGGTAGCGACTCCTCGAATACTTGCGTAAACATTGTCAGCAAAGGCTGGGGGGACGCATAGCGAGGTTGCTACCAGGGCAACTAGCGCCGCACTCAGTGCAAGAAATCTGAAATTGTTCAATCCCTGTTTCATATTCTTCATTTTCTCCTCAAACAAACGGAAGTGCTGGCCTGCCTGACTTGTTCGGAGCCCAATCTTTCTGGACTTAATACGACTTCCAAGAAGCCGGACCGCAGGGAGAGCCCGGATGCTTAACTGTTTTCTAAGACAACGTAGAACAAGCTAGAGCAAACAACGGTCCAAACACGTAATCAATAAACACTCCTGTTTTCAGTCAGTCTGCTGTGGTGGCAGGGGCAGACGTACAGAAATGCATAACAATCCTGAACCGATCTATGTAACTTGGAATTCTCGCCCGGCCGCGGAGAGTGAGTTAAATCGCTTTTAGAGGCTGGTCCCACACATGTTTAACGTTATGTTGTTGAAGTGCCCCCGTTTGCAGTACCAATCCCAATGTGAGTCCTCGGTTGATTTTCGGTTTGAGCGGGGATGAGGTCTGGAGCAGGGGACGGCGTTTGAGTCCCCTGCTCCAGCAGCTCTGTAC